>TARA_R110002074_G_scaffold402220_2_pt1 | contig 286223 bp, 290 predicted proteins | sample TARA_R110002074 | Tara Oceans TARA_R110002074 (sample SAMEA4397215) | marine metagenome | biome: Polar Biome; feature: [MIX] marine epipelagic wind mixed layer (ENVO:01000061); material: water (ENVO:00002006), including particulate matter (ENVO:01000060) such as... | depth...
GTACTACAAAGAAATAAAACAAATAAATCTTTAATCGCCTTTATGCCAAATAGAATTTCCTGGTTTAACTTCACCCTCAGTTTTCACGGCCTGTTCTTCTTTTGTCTCTGCTTTTTTTACGCGGATCTTACTGCTATCCACTTCTTTTCCATTTAGGGCTTTCATAGCGGCCTTGGCCTCACCTTGTTTAGGCATCTCGACAAAACCAAAACCTTTGGAATCACCGGTCTCTTTGTCCATGATTAGATTACAAGATTGTACCCTTCCATATGTCTCGAACATATTCTGAATCGCTATTTCGGTTGTTGTCCGGGAAAGATTACGTATTAATAGTTTCATAGTTTGACGTAGTGTATTTGACTGACTTACGGGTTTGCATAAGATGAATAATGAGTTTATCGCATTTTGCCCGAAGTGTTTCAGGATTTTGACTCAATAGCATCACGAAGAATGTTTGACTGATTCAGTATATAGCATGATACTTTTTCTCTTTAGTGCGTTACCCCCAAGGTTTGATTTATACTAGGCGCAATCTCATCTGGACGCTATCTCAAATAAAATGAAGCTATCAATTCGAGTTATACCTTTGTTTTTAAAGCGTATTATATTAGTAGCATCATTGTGCTGCTTAAGCGCATGCGAATCAGAAATCGAATCTACCGATAATAAATTCATCGTATCTAGTGCCACTGACAATGAAACGACGGCTTTGCAAAAAGAATTGCCTGTTATTGCCGCACCAGAAATTGAAAATAAAAGTTACTTGTTTGATATTACCAATCACAGTATTGAAGAACTTGAGGCCTTATTAGTCAGAGCAGAAGAAGTATCCCAAGCACATCCTGCTGATTTTGAAGACTTGGAAATCGTCATGATCATACATGGGCCCGATATCGATTTATTTACGAACCAGAATTATACCGAAAATAAACAACTCATTGATCTAGCTGCGCGTTTAGATGCCTATGATGTAATTGACATGCAGGTATGCGAAACAACCATGTCAATGCGTGGCGTGGACCGAGAAGATATCCCATCATTTATCGAATCAGTTCCCTATGCCCCGCTCGAAATCAACCAACGCCTGCAAGATGGCTATATAAACCTTTAATCTGCACAGAATCTTGTGTTGGAATTATTCATGAAAAGTCTCCATATGACAAAGAGGTGATATCAACTATGGTCAACCTTCAACACGACTTGACTAAGTTACTTCTACCTACGCTGCTCGGTTATGGTTTGTAAAATAAACGTTTCACTAAAAATGACGATAGGCATTAGCCTGAATATCATATGGCTCATCGTTATCATCCATTAGACTGAGTTCAGACTCTTGACTGGTGATTGTGCCAATACGATAGACAGGGCAAATGGATTCCAGTTCTTTTAAAACTGAATCAGGTACCCCTGATGGCAGCGTAAAACACAATTCATAATCATCTCCACCGGTTAGTGCCAATTCGATAGCCATATCTTTATCCAGTTTTTTTAAACTATCTGAATAGGGTATTGTTGCCAGCTCTATATCAGCGCCAACCTTGCTCGATTTTAATATATGACCAAGATCGGCTAATAAACCATCCGAGATATCAATACAACTCGTTGCGATATTTCGCAAAATAGTTCCTGTTTTGAGCCTCGCTTCAGGTCGGTGCAATCGTTGAACTTCTTCTTCGCTAGCTGATGGATATAGAACACTATCTTCAATATTTTTAAGTGCGTACGCCGCTGCACCTAGTTTGCCGCTGACGTAGATCGCATCGCCGGGATTAGCACCACTACGCCTCAATGATTTTCCTTTCGGATTAACACCATGTATTTGTACTGTTATTGATAATGGACCTTTAGTCAGGTCTCCTCCTACTAATACAAGGGAATGTTTTATCGCCAATTCATTGAAGCTAGAGGAAAACGCTTCTAACCATACAAGATCTATTTCTGGCAACGTCAATGACAAGCTAATCCAATATGGCTTTGCACCCATTGCTGCAATATCACTTAAACTCACGGCAAGTGATTTAATCGCGATATCTTCGGCTAAGGCATTCTCAAAAAAATGAACTCCGGAAACGAGTGTATCCATTGATAAGACCAATTCAGAATCATCAGGGACATTAATGATAGCCGCATCATCACCAATACCTAAAGCAAGATCGCCTTTGCTGCTGGGGTAAGCATCTTTGAAAAAGCGTTCTATTATTTCAAATTCGTTCATGAAAAATTCGTGTAAGGATATTTCAGAAAATACCGATTTTACAGAATCACTTTAATAATACAGTTAAATATATTTAACTAGCGTTGCTGATTTCTGTAGTTCGTAACTCTTTAGCGACCTTATCGAGAATACCATTGATATATTTATGTGATTGTTCTGCACCAAACATTTTGGCTAATTCGATTGATTCATTGACAACGATACGCCAGGGTATTTCAATATGATGTTCTAGTTCATAACATCCGATATGTAAGATAGCGCGTTCGATCGCATCAAGTTCATCTACAGGTCGATCGATAAGATTGGTAAGCCTGAAATCAAGTTCACTGCTATGTTTGATAGTCCCTCTTAATAAGAGTTTGAAATACTCAACGTCCGTTTTTGCCAGTGTCTGCTCGTCACTTTCAAACTCGGCAATGACATCACTGACATCTTTCCCAGTCATAAACCATTCGTATAATGCCTGAACAGTATTCCGTCTAGCCTTAATTCGCGCACGTTTACTAACCGCAGTCATATTACTGCTCATGATTTTATTTTTTCCAACACACCAATCATCTCTAATGCTGCTGCTGCGGCTTCTGATCCTTTATTACTCTCTTCATCACCAGCCCTATCCATAGCCTGTTCGGAATTATCTACCGTTAAGACACCGAAGATAACCGGGACACCTGAATCAATGGCTAATTGCCCTACACCACGCGTGCATTCATTTGAGATGAAATCGAAATGAGGCGTTTCACCTCTAATAATTGCCCCAAGTGTGATGATTGCATCAAATTCATTCTGATCGAGTAATGTTTGAACGGCTACAGGGATTTCAAATGCCCCCGGTACTTTAACTACAGTAATTGCTTCATTAGCCACTCCATTAGAATTAAGTGTCTTCACTGCCCCTTCATACAAACGGTCAACAATGAAACTGTTAAATCGACTGGCAACAATCGCAATTTTTACCGAACCAGTGTAGGTCTCTTTCTGCTCTATTAATGTTATCTCAGACATAGCTTATTTTGTTTATTAGTTTACGTATTCAATTACTTCCAGACCAAAACCTGACAAAGCATGTATGCGTTTTGGCGCACTAAGTACACGCATTTTTCGAACACCTAAATCAGAAAGAATCTGCGCACCCAATCCAATGGTTCGTAAATCTTTACTATTATTAGTATTGTTTGTTTCAACTTTTTGCGTATTAGTTTTATACGATTCGATCTGGTTGATCAATTCCACAGGTTCATATTGATTGCATAAAATAACAATGACACCTGATTCTTCTTTAGCAAGTCGTCGTAAGACATCATCGACTGGCCATCCGCGATCTTTGGCAAGGCTGCCGGTGAGGTCTGAAATGGGGTTCTCTAAATGAACTCGAACCAGTGTTGGGGTCTCAGGATCCAGCTTGCCTTTGACCAAGGCGAGATGCAGTTTCTTTTCTACTTTATCCTGATACGCATGTAATACAAACTCACCATATTCTGTCGGAAAAATAGTTTCCGTCATGTGCTCTACCGTTTTTTCATTCTCTATACGATAGCGGATCAGATCGGCAATAGTCCCAATTTTTACACCATGTTCTTTAGCGAATTTCTCCAGGTCTGGTCGCCTGGCCATAGTCCCATCATCATTTAAAATTTCAACGATAACCGCTGCTGATTCGAATCCAGCAAGCCTTGCCAGATCACAACCCGCCTCCGTATGACCTGCACGCGAGAGTACCCCTCCTGCTTGCGCCATCAATGGAAAAACATGGCCCGGTTGTACTAAATCGGTTGGCTTGGCATTTGGCGCCACTGCCTTTTGAATTGTAATAGCACGGTCTGCAGCAGAGATTCCTGTAGTCACACCTTCAGCAGCTTCAATAGATACCGTAAAGTTAGTGCCGAAATTAGAATTTGAGTTACTCGTCATTAACGGCAGGTTCAGTTTTTGGCAGTGTTCTCCCGTTAATGTTAGACATATCAGGCCACGGCCAAATCGTGCCATAAAATTAATATCTTCCGAACGGATACAAGAGGCTGCAATGATCAAATCACCCTCATTCTCTCGATCTTCATCATCCATTAATATGACCATGCGGCCATTGCGGATTTCATCAATAATTTCTGACGTGGTATTAAGCGACATAATATTTCTTTAATTTTTCAAGCAACTGGTAACTATACATTATTATTTTACTATTAACTGATCTAGATATCTCGCTATCAGGTCAACCTCGATATTGACTCGACTCCCGGTTTCGTATCCCGAAAATATTGTTTTAGATAATGTATGCGGAATGATATTGACACTAAAGGTATTTCTCTCAACAGTGTTAATGGTCAAACTGACCCCATCGACAGTCACAGATCCTTTTTTGGATAGATATCGACTTAATGCCGCAGGGATTTCAATCGTATAACGCACAGAACGCGCATCACCAGTCAAGTCTATAACCTGACCAATCCCATCTACGTGTCCGCTGACCATATGGCCATTAAGTCGATCAGATAATTGCATTGCCTTTTCCAGATTAATACGAGAGCCAATACCCAGTTTAGAGAACGTTGTTAGTTTCAATGTTTCATTAGATAAATCAGCTGCGAAAGAATCAGCGCCTTTATCGATTATTGTTAAGCACGCACCATTGACTGCGATGCTGTCTCCCACTTTTAAATCCGTTAGATCCATATTGCCTGTATTGAAGACAAAGCGACTATCACTATCATGCGCATCGATAGTGCTAATCTCACCTGTGGTCTGAATAATACCTGTAAACATAAATTATAATTTAACCTTAAAGTGTTAATGTGAATCGCAGGTCTTTACCTACTTGCCTAACATCCACTATTTCCAGTCTTTTTGCGTCGTTGAGTTTTTCAAGTTGCTTTAACCTTACTAAAGGATTTGCATCATTACCAAGTAACACTGGCGCCATATACACCACTAGTTCGTCGACTAACTCTTGTTCAATCAATACACCTGAAAAAGTAGCACCTGCTTCAACCATGAGTTCGTTAATCTCAAATTCTTGAGCCAAGTGTAAAAATATATCCTTCAACCATAACGCTGACCATGGAAGATGGACGACTGCTGCACCGAGATTTTCTAATTCATTAATGCGTGCATCGTTATCACTCTCTGTGTAAATAATGACTTGACCAGGAATACTGAATATCTTCGCCTGCGCCGATATTTTAAGTGTCCTGTCCACAACGACACGAATTGCCGGCTTAAAATCAAAACCCAGACCTCGCGCATTTAATGAGGCGTCATCTTTTATGAGTGTTTCAACACTGGTTAGAACTGCGCTACTTGCTGCACGTAATCGATGCACGTCACGGCGCGACAATTCGGAACTAATCCATTGACTCTCACCATTAGCCAATGCAGTACGCCCATCCAGACTCATTGCCATTTTGATTCGTGTGTAAGGTAAATGCTGTGTCATTCGTTTAATGAACCCAGGATTTAGCTTACGAGCCTCTGTTTCAAGTAAACCTTGTTTAACATTGATACCTGCATTTTCAAGTTTTTTTATACTTGAACCTGCAACAAGCGGATTAGGATCAGTCATGGCAATAATGACATCAGTCACCTTTGCATTGATTAATGCTTCTACACAAGGCGGTGTTCGTCCTTGATGAGAACAGGGTTCGAGCGTCACATAGACAGTAGCATCTGAGACATCATTACAGTTATTAAGCGCATTTATTTCGGCATGTGCTTGACCCGCAACTGCATGCCACCCTTCTGAGATAATTTGATTGCCTTTGCTGACAACACAACCGACTTGAGGGTTTGGATCGCAGCTATAACGCCCACGTCTTGCCAGTTGAATAGCTCGAGACATAAATTGAAAATCCTGGGCTGTCCACATCAATTCTCATCACCGTCAGCATCAAGAAAGTCAAGTTGACTCTTTTTTAATTCGGGAGGGAGTTCATGTTCGAGACGTTCTATTTCCTCTAAAAATGCGCGCACGTCTTCAAAGCTTCTATAGACTGAGGCAAATCGAACATAGGCAACCTGATCCAGACTACGCAATTGCTCCATAACCCAATCACCAACCCGTATTGATTTAACCTCTCGATCACCTGTCGCACGTAATTTATGCATTATGTTTGAGACGGCAAGTTCTACTCGCTCCATCTCAACAGGTCGTTTCTCAATAGCCCGCAAAATACCACCGCGTAGTTTCTCTTCCTTGAACGGCTCACGCCTGCCGTCTGATTTTATAATTCGAGGAAAATTAAGTTCTGCTGATTCGTAAGTTGTATAGCGTTCTTTACACTTTGTACATTCGCGACGGCGGCGGATCTGATTGCCTTCACCAACAAGACGTGAATCGATAACGCGTGTATCAGGATCTGCACAAAAAGGGCAATGCATTTACTATCTACCTATTCCAGGTTCAAAAATAAATAAGGGATTGCCAGAAAATTATATCAGGCAATCCCCTACACAAACAAACACTTACATAACGATTACTTCAAGTCATCATTAGATTCATATAATGGTCGGCTCTTGCAAAGCGCTAAAACTTCGCCTTTAACACGTTCGATTACAGAATCATCACCAACATTGTCCATAATGTCACAACACCAGTCTGCAACCTGTTTTGAATCTGCTTCATCAAAACCACGTGTTGTAATTGATGGCGTACCAATCCGAATACCGCTAGTAACAAAGGGAGATTGTGGATCATTTGGCACGGCATTCTTATTCACTGTTATATTTGCACGACCTAATGCTGCATCAACCTCTTTACCTGTCAGGCCTTTCTCAACCATATCTACCAGGAATAAGTGATTATCTGTACCGCCTGAAACAATCTTCAAACCACGTTCAACAAAGGTTTCTGCCATCGCACTGGCATTCTTCTTGACCTGCTGAATATAAGTTTTGAAACTCGGCTCCATACATTCTTTGAAAGCAACCGCTTTTGCAGCAATGGTATGCATATGCGGGCCACCTTGATAAGCTGGAAATACCATGAAGTTGATCTTCTTTTGAATATCTTCATTGGCCTTGCCCATGATAATACCTGAACGGGGACCACGTAAGGTCTTGTGTGTTGTCGATGTCGTGACATCTGCGATCTGTACTGGACTTGGATATTCGCCAGTAGCGACGAGTCCTGCAACATGGGCAATATCAGCAACCAGGATAGCGCCAACCTTGTCAGAGATCTCACGGAAGCGTTCCCAATCAACAATACGTGAATAGGCAGAAAACCCGGTCATTATTAATTTTGGCTTATATTCCAACGCTAGTTCTTCGGCCTGCTCATAATCGATATAACCCTTATCATCCAGACCATACTGAACTGCGTCATAGACACGTCCCGACACGTTTACTGAGGCACCATGAGTTAAGTGACCACCATGAGCCAGACTCATACCCATAATTTTATCACCCGGATTGATCAGTGCCAGATAGACCGCACCATTGGCTTGAGAACCAGAATGCGGTTGGACGTTTGCCCAGTCAGCACCAAATAATTTCATAGCACGGTCGATGGCCAATTGTTCCGCAACATCAACGTATTCACAACCACCGTAATAACGTTTCCCTGGATAACCTTCTGCATATTTATTGGTCAGCACCGAACCCTGGCATTCTAATACCCGTGGACTGGTCATATTTTCTGACGCTATTAACTCAATATGCTCTTCCTGGCGACGTCGCTCGCCCTCCATTGCAGCAAAGAGTTCATCATCATACCCTGCCACTTTACAGTCTTTAGTAAACATACGTTTCCCTCAATTATTAATTAAAAATGTTGAAATAGTGAATTGCGTTCGTAGTACCTGACACTGTTTACCTATTATTATTTTCAGTGAATGGTTCAAGCCTAGTCTGGATAAACTACGTAAATCTAAATGTCGATAAGATGGCGCTTTCTACTAACTAGTTAATTTAGCCCACCAAAGTTTTTATTATTTTTGTCGTAATCGACTTATCCGTTATTACATCATGCCTTTTCAAGCAGAGGCGAATATTACCAAAACCTTTCAGCCAATGCATTGATGTGCTAAAGCAAATTTTCAATAGTGAAAGTTCCAGCAAAACTTATCGACCATTACCCTCTTATCTCATTGAATAATATAGGTTTTTATTATGTTTAATATGCGCATTTTTTATGAAGATATTTCGTAAGCTGCCGATAACTTAATTAGAGCCTCTGATCACAGGAGATGAGAAATGCGGACAACGAAAAATCATCCGAACTTCAGAAATAAATCATATAAAACAATGAGATAGAAAATGCCTGTCAACCCAGAACAAGACTTAAAACCTAGCCTTGGTAGCGTAGAAACCCACTTCCTTAAGATTAACCAACAGCGAATCGAACTCACCCGCCAGGGACTCAGTGAGCGCCAAGCCAAATTTATTGAGCTTTTGCCTCTCCTTTTTCATGAGAATAACCCAAGTCTGCCGGGTTATATTAACGATGCTACGCCAGCAGGTATATCCGAATACGCCCCAGAACAGTCAACGATAAAAATCGCCAAAGGTTTTTTTAAGGACTACAAAATAACTCGGCGTGCACGCCGGATTATGGATATACATGGTATATATTTTATGGGTAGCAGTGGCTCGATAGCTTATAACAATAAAAGTGATTTTGATGTCTGGTTATTACATTCCTCATCATTGGATGCAGACGCCATAGACCTTGTTCAGAAAAAAGCCAGTGCCATTGAACAGTGGGCCGATCAAGAACTGCACCTCGAAGTGCACTTTTTTGTTTTCTCAGCAGAAGAATTTAAGCACGGAGTACAACAAGGACTGTCTTCAGAGAGTAGTGGTTCTGCTCAACATTATCTATTACTGGATGAATTTTATCGTTCCAGTTTATTAATCGCTGGAAAAATACCCACATGGTGGCTGGTGCCCCCAGAACACGAACAGCGTTATGATGTTTATATCGAAGAAATGGCCCAGAAAGGCAAGATTAAACCTACAGACAGTATTGATTTTGGTGCTGTTGCAGATATACCCGCATCAGAATTTTTTGGCGCAGCCGTATGGCAACTCTATAAAAGCATTCATTCACCCTATAAATCACTAATGAAACTTCTACTTATGGAAGTTTATGCGAGCGAATATCCTTCAATACCATTATTAAGCATGATGTTTAAAGAAGCCGTATATCAAGGTGTCGAAACGCTTGATGACCTTGATCCCTACTTAATGATGTATAAAAAGGTCGAAGAATACTTAATGGTTAGAAATCAGCGTGAACGTCTTGAGCTATTTCGACAATGTTTTTACGTAAAAATAAAAGAGCCGCTGAGTCACGAAGTTAAAAAGAAAAGTTGGCGCAGAGATCTATTCAAGCAAGTAGTACTGGATTGGGGCTGGACACAAGATCAATTCAAGACAATGGATACTAAGAATGAATGGCAAATCAATATGATTGCCCAGCAACGAAATCGCTTAATGAATGCTTTAACCGAAAGTTATCGTTTCCTCTCCGCATTTGCCAGAAAAAACACCGAAGTCTCTCGAGTTAGCCAGACGGAGTTGCATGTCCTGGGCCGTAAACTATATGTTGCATTTGAGCGTAAGGCTGGCAAGGTCGATATTATTAACCGTAATAATGACACCAACATAAACTATTCTAAAATCACGATTTACCAAAAGAAAAATCCGTCAGGAAAAGATAGCTGGCAAATGTATCAGGGCCATATAAATGTACAAGTTATCAATGATTACAAGCCTATCAAACGTGCGAACAGTGTCATCGAATTAGTTACATGGGCCTATTTTAATAAGATTATAGACTCTCACTCCGCTATATCGTTAACTAATAGTGATGAGTTAACCGTTAAAGAATTAAGACAAATCCTCATGTCTTTTGAAGAAGAATTTCCATCCCGGCAACTACCGGAAGCTGATTTTAATTCACTCAATCAGGCAGCTCAGGTACAGCATGCTTGTGTTTACATTAATGTAGGCTACATTCCGCAAGGCGGCACAAAAGATACTATCCATCATGTCTCAAGTGTTAGAGACAATATACTCAGCTATGGTGGTCAGCATAGCAATCTTGCCTATAGCTTTGATTTACTAATATGCACCACTTGGGAAGAATTACTGACATTCAGATTTGAAGGAACCGATGCATTATTACAATGTATTTGTGAGTACTTGCGTTGGACAACACTTGGTGGCGCATCAAGGCCACCTGAGTTAAACGCCTTTAGTTACTCATCGAGCTATGGCTCAAGCATTACTCGGCGTATTGAAGAAATCATGCTTAATATCACTTCTGAATATTATGGAAAACAGCTACACGAAAACACACGTTATGTCATCGAGATTGAAGACTCTCATCACATTCTTTTCAATGAAGAAGGTCGTCTGCAATATAAATACATTGGTTCTGACACCCACTTGTTACGTAGTCTAGCCACTCCCAATAGTAAATTCAGCCCCGTTTTTTTCGATAATAAAACACATGGTAGCAACGTCATTCGGGACTTATTTAAATACAATAAACCTGAGTGCATACAACTATTTTATTCAACGAATAACAATATGGCCGACATCTACATTATTGATGAAAATGGTTCTTTATTTTTTCAGACCATACCGTTTCATGATAGTCAGGCATTGATCAATCATTTTGATCTTTTCTTCAAGGCGACAATTAATCGACGCACATTTCTCATACTAGATTCAGAATCAAACATTGATACTCTGGAGATTGAATTTTATTCAATCCATTATGACAAAACAGGAAAACTAAACATAAAGAAAATAGACACTAAAATCCGGGAAAACAATCGCCGTTTCTTCAATATACAGGTCATTGGTAGTCCGGACGACGAACATAACTCCTTATGTGTCTTCTGCGAAGATACAGAGTTTTCCTTTATTGAACATGGTAAAGACTTATTTAATGTAGTTGCCAACCACATTATAAAACAGCGTGCTAACGGTCAAAAGTATCCTATCTATATTACCGATATTGATATATCACGCGGTCTTATAAACCAGATTGAACCAAAAAGTCTACAAACCGTACATTATCTGAATTATAAAAAACGTATTGAAGACAAACTCAATCAAGCTATCGCAATAAGCTAATCGGTCAACATTCTGGAGAATATGACAACAGACTAAAGTATAATCACACGTTGGTATTAATACTTTGGTGTCATCGTGTCAGAAACAGACAAATTAGTAAAACGGCTAGACTCATTACTTGATAAGATTGAACCCTTTATTCCGGACTTACCAAAGGGTATAAACAAGTTTAATGGTGGTGCATTCCGCTGGCAAAGCTATGGACATAGCGGTCTTTTTCATGAGATTAAACACGCAACGAAAATAAGACTCTCGGACTTACAATGCATAAATAGACAAAAAGAAAAGATCGACCTCAATACACGTCAATTTATGTCAAATCTTCCTGCAAACAATGTTCTACTCTGGGGGCCCAAAGGAACCGGAAAATCCTCCTTAATAAAAGCCCTGTTGAATGAATATAAAGCTGAGGGTTTAAACTTGATTGAGGTTGAAAAAAATGACCTGGGAGATCTAAGAATTATTATTGAACAACTGAGTGAGAAGGCAGCACATTTTGTTCTTTACTGCGATGACTTATCATTTGAAGCGGATGACCCCAGTTACAAGGCCATCAAGGTCGTATTAGATGGCTCCTTGAGTCAGACTCCTGATAATATATTGATCTACGCGACATCAAATCGTCGCCATTTATTACCCGAAATGATGAGTGAAAATGTTTCCAGCCAAAATATCCATGGCGAATTACATCTGAACGAAGCAATTGAAGAAAAATTATCCTTATCAGAACGGTTCGGCGTATGGTTAGCATTCCACCCTTTTAATCAGGATCAATATCTAGAGATTGTAGATTACTGGTTAAGCAAATTTGATTTTGTCAGTAAAGATATGGAAGCTGTCCGCAAGGCCTCACTAAAATGGGCGCTTGAACATGGTTCGCGTAGTGGTCGATCTGCCTGGCAATTTGCTAGAGATTGGGTCGGTCAAAACAAATTAAAAAACGGAATATGACGAAAGAATCTATTACTACTGAAAACGCGCAGGCTGTGTTACATGATGCTGAGCAACTCTATAGCGAAAATGATGTTGAACAAGCTATTGCTAACATCGCCATAGCCATTACGGAAAAACTATCTACTGATAATCCAATAGTTTTGCCGGTGATGAATGGGGGCTTGATACTAGGCGGGAAACTAATACCGCAACTCGATTTCCCCTTACAGGTCGATTATATACATGCAACGCGTTATCGCGGTGCGACTAGTGGTAGCGAGTTACACTGGTTAAAGAGAGCAGAAATACCCTTGCAGGACAGAACTATTTTATTAATCGATGACATTCTTGATCAAGGCATAACACTTGCCGCAATAATCGATGACTGTTACAAACGTGGTGCTAATAAAGTACTCACCGCAGTACTGGCAGAAAAGATAATAGAACAGGACAAACCACTCAAGACTGCAGATTTTACGGGCTTAAAACTACCTGACCGCTATGTCTTTGGAAGTGGAATGGATTATCATGAATACCATCGTAACTTAACGGGTATTTATGCCATATGAGTAAAATTGCAATCATAGGTGGCAGCGGTTTGACAGAGCTGCCGGGCTTACAAATCATTGATAAGATCGAAAGAGAAACTCCATGGGGAAAACCTTCTGCAACCATTACCATTGGCAAGGTAAATAATCTTGAAATTTTATTTCTACCGCGCCATGGCAACCCCCATACGATTCCACCACACAAAGTTAATTACCGCGCAAACCTTTGGGCGTTACATGAAAGCAGTGTCAGCAAGATAATTGCGGTTAATGCAGTTGGCGGTATTACGCAAAAAATGACACCCTGCCGTATAGTAATACCCGACCAACTCATCGACTATACTCATGGTCGTTCAGATAGCTTTTACGAAGAGAACCTGTCTGAGGTAAAACACATCGACTTTACAAACCCTTATTCAGAAATATTACGCCGGCAATTAATAAATGCCGCAACAGAAGCTAAAATCGATATTGTTAGCACAGGAACATATGCTGTAACCCAAGGACCCAGGTTGGAAACAGCTGCGGAAGTAGCTCGTCTGGAAAAAGACGGTAACAACATCGTGGGTATGACGAGTATGCCAGAAGCTAGTTTAGCCAGAGAATTGGACATAGAATACGCCTGTTGCGCATTGGTCGTTAACTGGGCAGCAGGTAAAACCGATGAAGTCATTACGATGGAAGTAATAGAACATAATTTAACTGAGGGGTTGGAGAAAGTACAAAACTTGATAGCAAACTTCATTAATAATGAATCAACTATCAAGTAAATTTATTGCTTGTCCCTATTGTGGTGAAAAAATAGAAATTGTCATTGATTGCAGTGTCTCTGAACAACACTATATAGAAGATTGCGAAGTGTGTTGTCGACCAATAACTTTATCAGTGTCGGTTGATGAAAATGAAGAAGTCGTTGTATATCCTAAACACGAAAATGAGTAATAAATATTTCTAATGATGGAAAATTAACTATGAAATATAGTCTACTAATATTATTTATTTTAAGCTTGATCGCATGTGAGCAAACAGAGCTTAGTTGGCATACTATCAACGCAGAGATACAGAAAAAGTTTCCGGAAATAGAACGCATCACGATCAATGAGCTAAATGCAAAAGATCATGCAAACATAATTCTCATTGATGTTAGAAAAAAAGAAGAATTTATGGTCAGCCATATTGCTGGCGCAATAAATCTGACAGATCCCTTTGACATTGCCGAAATAGCGTCAGAATCAGAGAAAGATGTTGTCGTCTATTGTTCAGTCGGCTACCGCTCAGCAGCAGTCGTACATGAATTGAAAAATCTCGGCATTAATAATGCGATAAACCTAGAAGGGTCCATCTTTGCCTGGTCTAATGCAGGTCTGCCACTAGTCAATAACATCGGGAGTACTCGTGAGGTACACCCCTACGATGAATATTGGGGGCAATTACTGGATTAGCAGAAAAGGCTATCTATAATCTATTCACTAGATCTAAGTCTACTCACTTGAAGAATCACGCCAAACATTGGATGGTCAAAATAGTGAATCTCATTAAGTTTTATCTTGCGAGTTTCCTGAAGCTTTATTACTGTTTTATCTGTGGCGCCTACGAACGACTCTTCACTGGTGCGAAGGATTTTATTCTCAGCGGGAAGGTCCTTGAAATATGAAAAATCAACATCAACATGTAAATAAAAACCACTTCTTATCCTGATTGATCCGTCAATAATTCTATTTAGTGGCATTAAATCATCTATAAATTCAGGCTCATCATCCAAGCCAGCTGATTCCGCAACAGGAATAGTCGAATTAGCATCCAGTTTCTGTAAATGAACGTAACGCGATTGCCTACGTTCCGTAGCTGGTTGTTGCCAGGATAGATGTATCAGTGGTCTGTATTGGCTAGAGAGTTTGAAAGCACGTTGCACACCATTTAAACGATTACGATCTTTAGGCAGAATCATATAGGGAAGCAGGCCATCGCTTGTCTCAGTTGCTTGCAGCTCAATCAAATTGTCTCTCATGGAAAACGTTTCATTTTGCCATTGTTCACCATCCAAATCAGGATTGATCCTATCAAAGACAACGACTTCAACCTGATACCAGGATGCGGCTGTTACAGTAGGTGGAAAAACAAAAAGTAAAACGAGGAGACTAAGTTTAAAATGATTCATATGCCTATTATGCCGCGATCTTTAGTGCAATTTCATTAAAAAGATATTCTAATATCTGTAACCTTGATTCGGCATCGGGTAAGTCTTTACTAATCCTGAGCTTATCCTGTCCATCAAGTTTGTAACTACTCGGATCGGATTGAATCAAATGGATAATACGTCCAGGGTCTATATTAGCATCTGGCAGGAAAAAGACCCGGCCACCCTTCAAGCCCATATCAATTTTACGAATACCCAGTGGACGTGCTAGTTGCTTGAGATTACTTACCGCAAATAGATTTTTAACCGCGTCTGGTAATAAACCGAACCTGTCGATCATTTCTTCCTTCAATTCATTAAGCTCCGAACTTAATTTTGCACTAGCAATGCGTTTATACATGATTAAACGCATATGAACATCAGGCAGGAAGTCTTCAGGGATCAAGGCGGGGATGTGCAAGTCAATCTCAGCACCATGATCAAGTGGTCGATCTAACTCAGGCTGCTTACCTTCTTTCATAGCATGCACCGCTCTGTCCAGGAGTTCCATGTACAGACCAAAACCTATTTCTTGTATATGTCCGCTTTGCCCCTCACCTAGTATTTCACCTGCACCTCTTATCTCAAGATCATGCGTAGCCAGAGTAAAACCAATACCTAATTCTTCCAAAGCTTCTATGGCTTCAAGGCGTTTCACAGCATCCGCAGTCATGGCTTTACGTGACGGGACAATGAGGTAAGCATAGGCGCGATGATGTGAACGACCTACTCGTCCACGTAATTGATACAACTGAGCCAAACCAAATTTATCAGCTCGGTTGATGATGATGGTATTCGCTGATGGGACATCGATCCCTGTCTCAATAATGGTTGTACAAACAAGGACATTAAAGCGACGGTGATAGAAATCCAACATGATCGATTCGAGCTGTTTCTCTGGCATTTGTCCATGCGCAAACTCAACTCGGGCTTCAGGTAAAAGTTTGCCTATTTCTTCTGCCGCCTTTTCTATGGTCTTGACTTCATTATGCAGATAAAAGACTTGACCTCCACGTTTGATTTCTCGCAACATGGCTTCTTTTAATAAGGTGTCACTGCGTTCGCGTACAAAGGTTTTTACCGCAAGTCGCCGCGCTGGTGGTGTCGCAATGATAGAAAGTTCTCGTAGATCTGACAGCGCCATATTTAATGTCCTGGGGATTGGCGTAGCAGTTAGCGTTAATACATCAATTTCTGCACGTAATGATTTGAATTTTTCTTTTTGCCGCACACCGAAACGATGTTCCTCATCAATAATAATCAAACCCAGGTTTTTAAAGTTAATATCAGCTTGTAATAGCTTATGCGTACCGATAACTATGTCGGCTTTACCATCCGCCATTGCAGATAAGGCAACGTCTTGTTCTTTTTTTGATCGGAAACGTGATAATAACTCAATGCGTACCGGCCATTCAGAAAATCGATCAACAAAATTTTGGTAGTGCTGTTGTGCTAACAAGGTCGTCGGCACCAATAAGGCAACTTGTTTTCCATTTTGTACGGCAATAAAGGCAGCACGCATTGCAACCTCTGTTTTACCAAATCCTGCGTCACCGCAAATTAATCTATCCATTGGTTTGTCACTGCGCATATCTTCTATCATGCTCTGAATGGCATCATATTGACCCGGTGTTTCTTCGAAAGGGAATTTTTGTGCGAAGACAAAGTACGCATCTTGGTCGAACTCGTAAGACTGCCCCTGTCTCGCCGCACGTCGCGCATGTAACTCTAATAGTTCTGCCGCAACATCATAGACCTTCTCTGCCGCTTTGCGTCGTGCCTTCTGCCATTGACCACTACCTAATTTATGTAACGGCGCATGTTCCGGATCAACGCCGGTATAACGTGAGATCAACTCTAATGCCGCAACAGGGACATAAAGCTTATCGCCTTCTGCATACTCAAGGTGAATAAATTCACCAGGTATACCGCCAGCGTCAATGGTAATCAGTCCACAATAGCGACCGACACCATGATCTTCATGGACAACAGGTGAACCTACACTCAATTCTGTCAGGTTACGAACAACCGCTTCTGCATCTTGTTGCTTGCGTTTACGCAACCGTCGTTGCATAACACGTTCACCAAACAATTGTGCTTCAGTTATGATAGCAATATCAGGTTCATGCATTATCAAGCCATTCTCAATGGGCATGATTGCAATAGCAAACTCAACATCACTCTGGAGGAAACTATCCCAATTTTCTATTTTAGCTGGTGCACCACTGTGCTTGAATAATTCCATGATAGTCTCGCGACGACCTTGAGTTTCTGCTGCAATCAATACGCGACCATCGAACTCATTTAAAAAACGCCTGACTAATGCGAGAGGTTCTTTAGCTCGAGCATCTATTGAGAGGCTGGTTGGTAGTTCAGAGTTGAATTCAATATAAGCAGAACTGGATTCAGGCGATAGATTTACTATATGCACCTGTGGGTAAAGTTTAAAAGCCGTATAAAGGTCGTTAATATTCAGAAAAACTTCTCGTGGCGGTAATATGGGTCTTTCCACATCGTAACGTTCTTGCTCATACCGCGATTCAATATCTTCCCAGAATGTTTCAGCCGCTGCTTTAACACCTTCATCTAATACGAGAATTGAATCTTCAGCGACATAGTCAAATAAAACACTGGTCTCTTCATAAAAGAGTGGCAAATAATACTCTATACCTGCTGGCGCGAGTGATTGACTCACATCACGATAAACGGGGCATTGTGCCGGGTTACCTTCAAATCGCGCGCGCCAGTTAGCACGAAAACGAGCGATTCCTTCATCCACCAATGCAACTTCTCTGGCGGGTAAAACACGTATCGATTCGACTTTATCAATTGAGCGTTGTGTCTCAATATCAAAAGTGCGAATACTATCAACCTCATCATCGAATAAATCGATACGAAAAGGATTTATAGCTCCCATCGGGAATATATCGAGTAAAGATCCTCGTTTTGAAACTTCACCATGTTCAGTAACCTGATCAACAAAACGATAACCTTGTTGATTCAACTGTTTTCTAAAATCTTCAAGCTTGATAAATTGGCCCACATCTAAAACCAGACTATTTGAAAACAAATAATCACAAGGAATTAGACGATGCATGATTGTGGTTATTGGGACAACCAAGATACCTTGTTTTGTATTGGGCAAATTAAACAGGGTTTGTAAACGGTCTGAAATGATATCCTGATAGGGAGAGAACAGATCATAAGGTAATGTCTCCCAATCAGGGAAAGTAATAACCGGAATTGAACTACTGTCTTTTATGTATACATTCAATTCATTAATAAGGTTAACTGCACTGATAGTATCGGCAGTAACTACAATGATTGGCTTTTTTGTTTGCATTGCCATATTGGCAATAGCAAGTGACCTTGCACTACCGTATAAACGAGACCAATTAATTCTTGATTGACCCGGCTCAGGCAACACTGGTGACAACACATTTTTTCGCACGAACTCAGACATTAAATTTGAAACTTAAACGGCTGAATTGATTTCGGCATTTATAGCGTTTAATGCTACAAGTGGATCATCTGCTTTGGTAATCGGACGCCCAATAACCAGATAATGACTACCGGCAACAATAGCTTCGGATGGTGTCATAATGCGTTTTTGATCATCATTACTTGAATTAGCTGGACGAATCCCAGGTGTTACCAGACAAAATTCTTTACCTAACTCAGTGCTTAGATGTTTAGCCTCTTTTGCTGAACAAACAACTCCATCTAAACCAGATGACTTTGCCAACTGTGCTAATAACATTACCTGCTTATCAACAGAATTAGCTACGGCAATCTCTCTGAGGTCATCATCCGCCATGCTGGTAAGGACGGTCACGGCAATGAGTAATGGTTTATGAGTGCTTTTGTCGAGAGCTTCACATGCTGTTTCCAACATAACCCGGCCACCTGATGCATGAACATTAAGCATCCAGACCCCTAAATCTGCAGCAGCACGACATGCACTGGCTACAGTATTCGGAATATCGTGGTATTTAAGATCGAGAAAAACATCAAACCCCATCTTAATAAAACGTTCAACTAAAACAGGACCTTCACGAGTAAAGAGTTCTTTACCAATTTTAAGCCTACAGGCTAATGGATCCAGATTTTGACAAAGGTTCAATGCTTGTTTTGCATCAGGAAAATCTAAAGAAACTACTACACGACTATTATTCACCAGCAACTCCAAAAACGGGTTTTACCGTATCCCAATTTTTACAACCGGGACATAACCAATGCAGTAGTTTTGCATCAAAACCACAACTACTGCATTTATACATCGCTCTACCTTCAATCAATTGTGCGGTCAGGTCTTTGATCGTCTTAAGATGTTCATGTGTTTCTCCTTCAGACTTAGACAAAGTGTATTCGATCAAACGGTCAACGCCTTTAACGGTAGGCCTACTCTTTAGTTCATCAGAGATAAAACGAATTGCGGCATTTTCCCCTTCTCGCTCAGCAATTAGTTCTGTCAACATTAATAAGGAACTAATGCTGCCATAGATATTAACCAGCATTCTCAAGTATTCAACAAACTCATCAACGCGATCTAATTTTCGATAACAATCGAACAAAGGAACAATAATTTCAGTTATATAATCGCTATCCTGTGATTCAACACGCTTATATGATTTGATAGCCAACTTATGCTTGCCAATTCTCTGATTCATTTTCGCTTCAATTAAACTGGCGCGCACACAATTGGGGTAAAAACCAATTGCTCGACGGATATTATCTTTAACAACACGCATATTTCCTTCTAGCAAAGCTGAATCGGCACGCTCGCAATAAAATTGGGCAATAACAGGGTTTAGTTCCTTGCCTGATATAAACTCTAGCTTTCTGGCAATATTTATCGCATTTTCCCAATCTTTTTCTTGCTGATATATTTCCAGCAATTCCGTATAAGCTTGATTTAAATGTAGATCAGACTCAACTAATTCGAGGAATAAACCTTCAGCCCGATCTAGTAAGCCCGAGCGCATATAGTCCATTCCTAACTCAAGTAAGGCATGTGCGCGCTGTTCTCGGTCTAACGTCGGCCGAGCAATCAGGTTTTGATGAATTCGAATCGCACGATCTACTTCCCCACGTCGACGAAATAGATTCCCAAGCGCAAGATGGGTTTCTACTGTCTCACTATCCACTTCAAGCATACGAATAAAGACTTCTATAGCCTTATCCGGCTGTTCATTCAGCACGAAATTCAAACCTTTGAAATATTCAGGGTAAATTGAATTTGAAGATTGGTTATTTTTTGAATTGCCTCGATACCGACCTAAGCACCAACCACTCAAGGCGGCAACGGGTAATAGTAACCAAAGCAGGTTCATTTCATTTAACATCAACACTAATCCCTGACTGGCATAACCCGAAGATTGTTAATCTCTTTTTCACTATTATTAATTTGTCTCTCAAGCATTATCTTGTCTCGTTTCAATTTGATAATAATGGGCAAGCTAGCTAATACACCGAGCATTGAGCCAATGAACAAAACGAGAACAACCAACCACGACATCGGTAAACTAACGACATCAACATAATAATTTAACTCTATTAGTTGATTGTTTTTAAGGTGAAAGGCCAACCCAAGCAGTAAAATAACAAAAATAAGAATTAATTTGGCAATACGGGACATATCATCTCCATCGTTAAAATCCAACTCAATTTAATAAACTCACAGTCAATAGACTATAAAATTAGTTATAGCACGTAATTAGATTATCGATTAGTCACAAAGAAAAGTATTTAGTTATTTGTCTTTGATCTTGAACAGTGCAGATATTAATACACACTGTACTGTCTGTCTGGATATAACAGGATTTACAAAAGAGGATTGTCTCAGGAGAACGAATTAAGATTACAGCACTTATATTTAGTCTGTTATCGGGCTGTGGCAGTTATTTACTCTTTCACGCATCTGTTTACCCGGTTTGAAATGAGGAACATGCTTAGCCGGTAATGAGACGGGCTCACCTGATTTAGGATTACGCCCAACTCTGGGTGGTCGATAATGTAGTGAGAAACTACCAAACCCACGAATCTCAATACGCTCTCCATTGGAGAGCGTAGAAGACATATGCTCAAGTATAGTTTTTACCGCCAACTCAACGTCCTTATAAGCCAGTTGAGACTGTCGTCTTGCCAATATTTCGATAAGTTCAGATTTCGTCATACTTTCCAATCTCGGTTAATGTGTTTTGATTTCTATTCAAAACACGTCCAAGCCATTGTTATTATTCCTAAATCCTATCAGAAGATGGGTCTGTTGCAACAGTAATTTTTAACTATTATCTAAATGTTCCTTTAAAAGGTCGCCTAATTTAGCGCCACCACCGGACTCAGGGGCATATTCCTTGACTGTTGCTTGTTCATCATCTGAATCTTTTGCCTTTATTGAGAGGTTAATTGTGCGTTTTTTACGGTCAATTGCAGTAATTTTTACTTCCAGCTCTTCACCTTCTTTAACAACAGAACGCGCATCATCGACAACTTTTTCCAGTGAAATCTCGCTCGCCTTCATGGTGCCTTCAACACCCTCACCCAAGCTAATATTGACATATTTCACATCAACATTTTGTGCAATACCCTTTACGATTGTTCCTTTTGGGTTTTCAGCAACGAAATTTGAGAATGGATCTTTTTCCAACTGTTTCACACCGAGAGAAATTCGTTCTCTTTCAGCGTCAACAGCCAGAACGACGGTTTCGACTTCTTCACCTTTACTAAAATTACGGATTGATTCATCTGCATTTTCAGCCCATGAAACATCGGATAAGTGAACCAAGCCATCAATACCACCATCAAGTCCGATGAAGATACCAAAATCTGTAATCGATTTGATAACACCAACAACGCGGTCACCCTTATTGTGTGTTGCTGCAAATTGTTCCCAAGGATTAGATTGACATTGTTTCATGCCAAGAGAAATACGACGACGCTCCTGATCGATGTCGAGGATGATGACATCACATTCTTGTCCGATATGAACCAATTTTGAAGGATGCACATTCTTATTAGTCCAATCCATCTCTGAGACGTGAACCAGACCTTCAACGCCTTCTTCCAGTTCTACAAAACAACCATAATCAGCAAGATTGGTGACCTTACCATGTAAGCGAGCACCTTCTGGATAACGACGGGTTAAATCTAACCAAGGATCTTCACCCATTTGCTTCAAGCCAAGGGATACGCGGTTCTTCTCGCGATCATATTTCAAGACCTTAACTTCTATTTCGTCACCAATGTTAACGATTTCGCTTGGGTTCTTAACACGTTTCCAAGCCATATCGGTAATATGCAATAAGCCATCAATACCGCCTAAATCGAGGAACGCACCATAATCAGTCAGGTTCTTAACAACACCTTTGACTAAGGCTCCTTCTTTCAATGATTCCAGTAATGCATCTCGTTCAGCGCTACTCTCGTTTTCGACGACTGCGCGACGCGAAACAACAACATTGTTTCGTTTTTGGTCAATTTTAATCACTTTGAATTCGAGTGGTTTGCCTTCCAGATAAGACGTATCACGAACAGGTCTTACATCCACTAATGAGCCCGGTAAAAAGGCACGGACTTTATCAACATCAACCGTGAAACCACCTTTAACACGTTCAGTAATAACACCAATAATGGTGGCATTATCTTCATGCGCTTTTTCAAGCACCGTCCAGGCAATCTTACGTTTTGCTTTTTCACGGGAGAGGCGAGTAACACCATAACCATCTTCGATAGAATCCAACGCAACATCAACCGTATCGCCAAGGGCAACCTCGAGCTCACCGTGCTCGTCAAAAAATTGATCTATTGGGATGATTCCTTCGGACTTGAGACCAGCATTGACTATGATGGTATCGTTGTTGACGTCTACGACTACGGCACTGATTATCGCGCCGGGACGCATTTTTGATTCTATTTGGCTTTGTTCAAATAATTCCGCAAAACTCTCGCTCATGAAAGGTAATTCCTGAAACCCTGCTATGACTACGGCAGGATATATCTGTTAATGGACATCTCTAAAAATATACTATTTTTATAGTTATCCGACGTTAATTTTAAGTTAAGCACTCATCGCGAGTGATTAACCACCTATTTTTGCAATCCCGGAACTGTGTTGCGCACTAATTCTGAGATATTTTCCAAGACCGCATCAATATCAAGCTTACTCGTATCAATAACAATCGCATCTTCTGCTGGTTTTAATGGCGATGCTGCACGTGTACTATCTCGCTCATCTCGCTCAGCTATAGCAGCGGAAAGGTCGCGGAGAGTAGCATCAATCCCCTTTTCCTTCAACTGTTTATAACGTCTTTTGGCCCGTTCCTCGGCGCTGGCGGTCAAATATATCTTCAATGTCGCATCGGGAAAGACGACCGTACCCATATCTCGGCCATCTGCAATCAAACCGGGAGCTAAATGGAATGCCCTTTGCCTTGATAACAAAGCCTGGCGTACTTTTGCAATCGGTGCTATGACTGAGGCCGCATTACCACAAGTTTCAGTACGGATTTCATCAGTGACAGTGAGACTATCCAGTTCAACATCGACTAAAGAGCCCGCGCCTGCAACCTTAAATTCTACGTTTAAATTTTCCGCCAACGCTACAAGCGCCGCTTCGTTATCACTACTAATACCATGTTTTTCTGCTGCTAGTGCCAGCACTCGATACAAAGCACCACTATCCAAAAAGTGCCATTGCAACCAGTCAGCAAGATAACTACAAATAGTGCCTTTGCCGGTGCCACTTGGACCATCAACAGTAATAACAGGCACTTTAGTCGCTGGTACGCTAATCATAGGCGATATTCATACCCGCTGTTTGAGCCAATTCTACAAACCCGGGGAATGAGGTTGCTACATTTTCACAATCATTTATACGTATGGGTGCTTTCGACACCAGTCCCGCAACGGCAAAGGCCATAGCAATTCGGTGGTCGCCATGGCTATTAACTTCACCGCCATTATATTCTCCGCCCTGTATGATCATGCCATCTTCTGTGTCTTCTGCATGAACACCTATTGCGATAAAACCATCCAACATCGATTGAATTCGATCACTTTCCTTTACCCGCAATTCAGCCGCACCAGACAAACGAGTTTCTCCTCGGGCACAACTCGCAGCAACCATAATTACCGGGAACTCATCTATCGCGACGGGCACCAATTCTTCCGGGATATCGATCCCCTTTAATTCGCTACTCTTTATATGTATATCTGCAACTGGTTCGCCAGACTGTTCTCGCTTGTTCTCAAGCTCAATATCAGCGCCCATTAATTCCATGATCTTCAACATTGCGTCGCGAGTAGGATTAACACCAACATTCTCAAGCACCAAATCCGAACCGGGGGCTATTGTTGCCGCCACGATAAAAAATGCGGCTGAAGAAAAATCCGCCGGTATACTGATGTCTGTCCCCATAAGTTTATCTGCCTTGCTTATGGATATTCGGTTTTGATTTCTTGTTATTGGATGAGAAAAAGCGCTGAGCATTCGTTCTGTGTGATCACGGGTAGCCTGATTTTCAATAATAGTGGTGACTCCCTCGGCATACAGGCCCGCCAACAATAAACAGGATTTTAATTGCGCGCTGGCAACGGGTAATTCATATTCAATCCCCTGTAGCTGATTTTCACCTGTTATATATATCGGCAAAGTACCAGTTTCCGCACAACTAATATCTGCTTTCATACTACGTAATGGTTTAATCACTCGCAGCATAGGTCTTGTCATTAATGACTTGTCGCCTATCAATTCAGAATCAAAGTTTTGGCCGGCTAATAAGCCTGTCATTAAACGAACAGATGTGCCTGAATTACCGAGGTCAATGGGGCTACTGCTCTCCTTTAAACCCCTAAGGCCTACACCATTAATTCGCACAAGCTTACCATCATTTTCTATTTCAACACCCATCTGTTGAAAGGCCTTTGCCGTCGCCAAGGTATCTTCACCTTGCAGAAAACCGGTGATTGTTGTTTCGCCTTCCGCTATGGCGCCTAACATCAAGGCTCGATGCGAAATAGATTTATCTCCAGGCACAGTGATTCGACCAGAAATGACACCTCCTGGCTTAACTTGAAAACTGGAACCGTTGTTTGAACTCATTTTGATTTGTTATTCAGACTTCTTTCTGGATTTAGTGAATTGATCTCTGGATTCTTTGGCGCGTTTAAAAATCGATAATAATTGTTCACTGTCAGAATTTTCTATAGCACCTTTTATTTCGCTCATATGTTCAGAAAAAAGTTCTAATGAATTTAATAATGCATCACGATTAGAAAAACAGATGTCATGCCACATCTCAGGGCTACTAGAGGCAATTCGCGTGAAATCAGCAAAACCACCTGCAGCATACTTAAAAATCTCTTCACGTTCTTGCATGCCTGCCAAACAATCGACCAGAGCATAAGCCAGCATATGTGGTAAATGACTCGTCGCCGCAAGTACATCATCATGATGTTTAACATCCAGATCAATTACATCAGCACCAACCGCTTGCCACATATCAGTGATCAACTTATGTGCTGAGGCATCAGTAACTTCTACGGGTGTCAATATTACTCGGTGATCGATAAACAACTCTGCAAATGAGGCCTCGACACCGCTTTGCTCTGTACCCGCAATAGGATGCCCCGGGACAAAGCGTGAAAACTTATCACCCATTACCTTTTGAGCGGCATCGACGACACTACCTTTAGCACTACCCACATCGGTTAGCACTGCATTTGGTTTTAAAGACGCAACAATTTCCGGAAGTATTTTTTCAGTGGTCGACAGCGGCGTACCGATAACAACCACATCAGCACCGGCGACGGCTTCATGTATATTTATAGAGTAATCATCGATGACATCAAGCTCAATCGCTTTCTTCAAAGTATCCTCATTACGGTTACAGCCCGTAACACGATTAACAAGTTTTGCCTTACGCAAGGCACGAGCAAGCGAACCGCCAATAAGCCCAACACCAATAATAGAAAGATGATCAATTAACATATCTTACAAAGTCATTATTTTAGTTAATTCATTTATAAACCGTACATTTTCAGATTCCAAACCAATGCTGATGCGTAAATGATTCGGCATACCATAGTTTGCAACAGGCCGAACAATAACGCCTGCCTTCAATAAGGCTTGATAAATACCATCGGCAGGTTGTTTAAAGTCCACACAGATAAAGTTGCCTTTTGACGCAATAAACTCCAGGCCCAACTTATCAAATGCACCGATTAATGCCTGCATTCCCGATTGATTTACTGTAACACTGCGCTCTATATATTGTTCGTCTTGCAATGCCGTCTCCGCCGCAACTAGTGCCAGACTATTATTATTAAACGGTTGGCGTACACGGTTTAACAAGTTAGCTACATCTGGATGAGATAGCCCATAACCAACCCTAAGCCCTGCCAGACCATAAGCTTTAGAAAAGGTTCGCGTGACCACCAAATTGCTAAATTCGTCCAGCCATAAGCTACTGTCAGGATAATCCGCTTCAGAAGAAGCGTATTCAAAATAGGCTTCATCTACTAAAACAACAACATGTTCTGGTACCTTCTCAAGTAAACCCCTCAGACTTTCACTATTTATCCATGTACCGGTCGGATTATTAGGGTTAGCAATAAACATTAGGCGTGTTTTATCAGTAACTGCAGCCAACATAGCAGGCAAATCATGTCCCCACTCATTCGCAGGCACGACAACATGTTCTGCGCCCACTGCCTGAGTCACTATGGGATAAACTGCAAATGAATGCTGCGAGTAAATCACCTGATGTTCACTGTTAACAAAAGCGCGTGCTACCATTTCCAGAATATCATTTGAACCATTACCCAATGTAATGCGATCCATATTTATACTATGTTTATCGGCAAGGGCCTTTTTCAAATTGAAGCCATTACCATCTGGATAACGTGATAAATCTGTAGTAGACGCAATAGCATCTAACACCTTTTGACTAGGGCCTAACGGATTCTCATTAGACGCAAGCTTGATGATTTCATCTAGCCCTAGTTCGCGTTGTAACTCTTCAATAGGCTTGCCAGGATGATAAGGCTGAAGACCAGCGACACCCGGCGTAGCAAGCGAAAATAAATCACAGGACATACTATTTAATTCCTAAAAGCCGGTTAGTTTGTTTCAAGATGAGGCGTGACATTTTCGAGAAGCGAGCGGCTTGTATCTAAGTGACACGACGATGCATTGGGACAAAACAAGCATTTTTACAATACAGCTTTAGGGTAAGACCCTAGCAATTTTACCATCGCCGCATGTGCCTCCAACTCAAGTATCGCTTTCTTAACGGGCTGATCATCAGCATGTCCTTCAATATCAACGAAGAAAACATAACCCCACATCTCACGACGTGAAGGTCTGGATTCAATTCGTGTCATACTAACGCCGTTTTCAGCAAAGCAACTTAACATCTGGTGTAATGCACCTGGCTTATTTGGTGCGGAAAAAATCAAAGAGGTCTTGTCGTGACCACTAGCGCTACACTCTTCTTTACCAATAACCAAAAAGCGAGTCGTATTATCGGGCTGATCTTCAATATTGCTGGCAAGGTTATTTAGCTGATACAACTCACCTGCAGCACTACTTGCTATAGCAGCAACATGCTGTTCATCACTGGCAATACGCGCAGCCTCGGCATTACTACTGACGGCAATGCGTTCCGGCTTATTTAAATGTGCATCTAACCATGCCCTACATTGTGCTAGTGATTGTTGATGTGAATAAACGATTGTTATTTCATCAAACGATTCATCTTTACTTAACAGATGATGGTGTATACGTAACTCTACTTCACCACAGATAGTTAAACTGGAGTTATTCAGCATATCTAATGTGTGATTCACAACACCTTCAATTGAATTTTCAACGGGTACCACACCATAGTGTGATGCCCCTGATTCAACTTCGCGGAAGACTTGATCAATAGTACCGAAGGCCGTTGTATTAACAGAATGCCCAAAATGTTTTAGTGCAGCGGATTGGGTAAATGTCCCTTCCGGTCCCAGGTAGGCGATGTCCAGGAGTTGTTCCAATGCCAGACATGCCGACATAATCTCACGGAATAGACGTGCCATTTCTTCTTCAGAAAGTGGCCCTTTATTTTGTTCTATTACTTTTCTTAATATTTGAGCTTCGCGTTCAGGACGATAAAAACTTGTGGGTTCTGGTGATGCATTTTTCACCTCGGCAACGTCTTGTGCCAGACGCGCGCGATCACTGATTAGATCAATCAATTTATTGTCTAATGCATCTATATCAACACGCAACTGCGCTAATTTTTTATCATCGGGCATGGTCGAGCACCAGGTTATTTCTTATATAATTTTCCAAGTATGACAGGATACGGTAGAGACCAGTAGTTGTTAAGGAGTCGCTAATATATTTGCACTATTTTTTCACGAAACTGAACAATTGGAATGTCTTATTGTTAGCGATACATTCCAAAGACTTTGACAAATAGTAAATGTTGTCTCACAAGAAATCAGCTTTCTTGTTCTTGTTCCTCTTCCCCATATTCGATAATCCGTTCCAGACCGGCCAAGTGTTCTGTTTCATTCAAATTAACCAGTCTTACACCTTGGGTATTACGACCAAAGACAGAGATGTCTTTAACAGGTGTTCTTATCAGCGTGCCTTGATCACTGATCAACATAATCTCATCATCATTCTCAACTGACACAGCACCAACGACATTACCATTACGTTCTGATACTTGAATGGATATAACACCCACACCACCACGTGATTTCTGAGGATAATCCTCAACCGCAGTACGCTTGCCATAACCATTTTCTGTGGCTGTCAAAATCGTCACATCTTTGTTTTCAACAATAATTAATGAAATGACATTTTGGTCTTTACTCAAACGAATTCCACGTACACCTTTCGCAGTTCTACCTGTTGCACGGACATGCGACTCAGGAAAACGTACGACCTTACCGGTATTGCTAAACAGCATAATATCCTGTTCACCATCAGTAATCTCAACACCAATAAGTTTATTGCCATCGGCTAGCTCTATTGCACGTTTCCCACTTGGTCGCGCCCTCGAAAACTCGGCTAATGAAGTTTTCTTGACGGTGCCATCAGCTGTTGCCATGAAAATAAATTTATTCTCTTCATACTCACGTATAGGCAATATGGCATTGATCTGCTCACCATCTTCCAGAGGCAATAGATTAATGATCGGTTTGCCACGCGCGCTACGGCTAGCTTGCGGTAAATCATAGACTTTAAGCCAATAAACTTTACCTCGATTAGAAAAGCACAAGATTGTGTCATGGGTGCTAGCCATAAATAATTTATCAATAAAATCTTCGTCTTTGACTGAGGTTGCTGACTTACCGCGTCCACCACGTTTTTGCGAGCGGTAAGTATCCATTGGTTGTGATTTCGCATAACCCGCATGGGATAGTGTTACGACAACATCCTCTTCCGTTATAAGGTCTTCCATGCTCAGATCTTCTTGAGTATGAACAATCTCAGTTTTTCTTTCATCCCCATAACGATCCAGAATGTCCTTCAACTCATCGCGAATAACTTCCATTAAGCGCTCAGGTCGTGAGAGGATATCCAGTAAATCTGCAATGGCATCTAATAGCTCGCCATATTCTTTTAGAATCTTGTCTTTTTCAAGGCCAGTTAATTTTTGTAGCCGTAACTCAAGAATGGCCTGTGCCTGAACTGGAGAGAGTCGATAACCAGCCTCAGTAAGGCCATACTCTTTGGATAAATTGTCAGGTCTTGATGCATCGGCACCGGCGCTTTTTAACATTTCAACAACGGCACCAGATTCCCACGTCTCGGCCAATAAACTCTCCTTCGCATCGGCGGGACTCGCAGATTGCTTGATAAGCGCAATGACAGGGTCGATATTAGCCAAGGCAACCGCAAGCCCTTCTAATACATGGGCACGAGCTCTGGCCTTACGCAATTCAAAAAGGCTACGACGCGTGACTACTTCGCGACGATGACTAATAAACGCTTCGAGTAAATCCTTCAGGTTCATCAAGCGTGGTCGATTATCAGCTAATGCCACGATATTGATGCCGAATACAGATTGCATCTGAGTAAACTTATACAAATTATTCAGGATAACTTCTGCGACTTCACCACGACGTAATTCAATAACAACGCGCATCCCATCTTTATCAGATTCATCGCGCAATTCACGGATACCAGTTACCTTCTTGTCTTTCACCAGCTCGGCTATCTTTTCAACTAAGCGCGCTTTGTTAACCTGATAGGGAAGCTCGTGAATAATAATCTTGTTGCCCGAGTCATTTTCTTCAATTTCAGTACGTGCCCGGACATAGATACGACCACGTCCTGTTTCATAGGCTTCTCTGATACCCGATGAACCGTTAATAATGGCTGCGGTTGGAAAATCAGGTCCAGGAATGTATTCCATTAATTCCGGAATGGTTAATTCAGGGTTTTCAATCAAGGCCAAGCAGGCAGAAACGACTTCTGTCATGTTATGCGGTGGTATATTGGTCGCCATGCCCACAGCAATACCACTGGAACCGTTTACAAGTAGATTGGGGATACGGGTCGGCATGACCACGGGTTCATGCTCAGAACCATCGTAGTTCGGGGCAAAATCGACCGTTTCTTTATCGAGATCTTCTAAAATTTCATGCGCGATTCGCGACATACGTACTTCTGTGTATCGCATTGCGGCAGGAGAATCTCCATCAACTGAACCGAAGTTACCTTGCCCGTCGACCAATACATAGCGTAAGGAAAAAGGCTGGGCCATACGTACCATCGTGTCATAGACAGCGGTATCGCCATGTGGGTGATACTTACCTATGACATCACCCACGACACGGGCTGATTTTTTATAGGGCTTGTTGTAGTCATTGCCCATTTCTTTCATCGCAAACAGAACGCGACGATGTACTGGCTTGAGTCCATCTCGGACATCAGGCAAGGCGCGACCAACGATAACGCTCATGGCATAGTCCATATAGGACTGCCGCATTTCGTCTTCTATATTGACGTGCGAAAGTGCACGAGCGAAATCAGAGTCTGACATAAATTATTGATGGAAAAGGGAGCAAAAAAAGCCTTAATTTCTAGTAATTTTTAAAGCCAAAATTTTAACATATTTCAGCCATTTACCCTACCAAAATTTTACTTTTAAATCGGGATTTTCAGGCCTAAATTATCCGAATAATGCAAGCATTTTTTCAGTGTCCGGATTATGCACAATTCCCTTTTCTGTGACGATGACATCAACCAATTTTGCCGGGGTAATATCAAACGCCGGATTAATGGCCTCGATGTCGTTTGGAGCAATTCGAGTGGCCTTAAAGTCCGTGATTTCTTCAGTTCCACGGTTTTCTATTGGTATATCTGCACCCGTTTCAATATCCATATCAATCGTCGATGAAGGTGCTACAACCATCACTTTTACCCCGTGATAATAAGCAGAGACCGCATGCGAATAGGTGCCAATCTTATTTGCGACATCACCATTTGCAGCAATTCGATCTGAACCGACTATCAGCCAGGCTATTTTGTTACTTTCCATCACGCTTGCAATTGCAGAATCTATCACTAACTTCACCGGGATCTGATCTTGTTGTAATTCCCAACTGGTCAAACGCGCTCCCTGAAACCAGGGACGGGTTTCAGAGGAAAATACATTTGTAATAGAACCCTTTTTAAATGCTGTTCTGATAACTCCCAAAGCCGTACCGTAACCACCTGTAGCCAATGCCCCCGCATTACAATGTGTGATTACCTGACTATTAGCTAGAATTAACTCAGCGCCTAAACGTCCCATTTCATGATTTGCGGCGATATCCTCTTTATGAATTTGCTTTGCCATTTCTAATAAAACAGGTTCTGGGTTGCCTTCAATCAGTGCAAAAGCCTGGCACATTTCAGCAATCGCCCAATGCAAATTAACCGCTGTGGGTCTTGCCGCAGCAAGTGTCTCAATATCCCCTGCTATTTTTTCTCTCCATAACTCCTCTGCATCCTGCCAAGCTGTCCGCGCTGCTAAAACAACGGCATAGGCCGCAGCAATCCCTATCGCCGGGGCTCCTCGAACCACCATGTCTTTAATTGCTATTGCGACGGCACTAGCTGAGTCATAATTAAGATAGTTTATTTCTCGTGGCAGTTTCCTTTGGTCTAATAAGCTCAACATTCCTGCATTCCATTTCACGGCAGAAAATGCTTCCGGTGGAAATTCTAATTTATCGTTGTCCAATTCGTTTTATCCTGTTAATGATTTATCATGATGAAAAAACCAAGGATACCTCTTTCAAGATGAATGTTGATACTTTAGTTCATGCCCGATGGATTATACCTGTAGAACCGGCAAATACCGTCTATGAAAATTATTCGATTGCGATCAAAGGCGACAAGATCGAAGGGATACTCCCGACAGATGATGCGAAGAAAAAATTTACTGCAATAGCCGAACACAATTTGGAAGACCATGTGCTTATCCCGGGCCTGATCAATGCACATACCCATGCAGCCATGACCTTGTTACGTGGTCTAGCTGATGACCTGCCTTTGATGGAATGGCTCAATGAGCATATCTGGCCGGCTGAACAAAAATGGGTTAATCCTGAATTCGTCAAAGACGGTACCGAAATCGCTGTAGCCGAAATGATCCGTGGCGGCACCACTTGCTTTAATGATATGTACTTCTTTCCCGATCAGACAGCAGAAGTTTGCGCCAATATTGGTATGCGTGTCGTCGTCGGTTTAATCCTAATCGATTTTCCCACTGCTTGGGCTAATGACGCTGATGAATATGTACTAAAAGGTGAACAAGTACACGACACCTACCGCCATAACCCTCTGATAAATACTGCCTTTGCGCCACACGCGCCCTACACTGTGTCGGACGAACCACTAAAACATATCGATGTGCTAGCAGAAGAACTCGATATCCCAATTCATATGCACATTCATGAAACAGCATTTGAAGTTGAACAAAGCATCGAACAACACGGCAAACGTCCGTTACAACGCCTAACAGAACTTGGTGTCATCAACCCGCGGATGTTGGCCGTGCATATGACACAGCTGAAAAAAGACGAAATAGAAGAACTCGCGAAGCTCGGTGTTAGCGTCGCTCATTGCCCGGAATCGAACCTCAAACTTGCCAGTGGCTTTTGTCCCGTCGCAGAACTACATAAAGCGGGGGTTAATGTTTGTATCGGTACCGATGGTACCGCCAGTAATAATGATCTGGATATGATCGGCGAAATGCGCACCGCTGCCCTACTCGCCAAAGGTGTTGCCAACGACACCACAGTTCTTGATGCACACACTACTTTAAAGATGGCCACACTCAATGGCGCAAAGGCACTTGGACTGAATGAGTCGATTGGTTCATTAAAGAAAGGAAAGCAAGCCGACATCGTTGCAATCAACCTCAACCAACTCGAAACCGCTCCAAACTACGAACCACTATCGCAAATCATCTATGCCGGAAACCGTGAACAAGTCAGCGATGTATGGATAGCAGGGAAGCAAGTTTTAAAGAACCGAGAATTAACAACAATGGAATACTCCAAACTGATGGAGAAGGCGAAAAGCTGGGAAAAGAAAATCAAATCTAATTGATTTATACACAACGTTTATCTTAAATTTAAGGTAAGACCACAATGCTAGAAGATATTTTTAAAGGATTAAGCGCTGCCTCTGGAATAGAAACCATTACTGACTTTGGCGCAATCTACAATCGTGACCAAGGCCCAAACCTGGTAACGATAAAACTATCAATAGAACAATATAAATCCTACTTCTATCTTCGAATTTCTATTACCTACAGCCGTGGCATGAGTAAAAAAACACGCGTTATTAAATGGCCTTACAGTGAAACAGAAGCAAACGATTTAACCCTTGTTATTGAGGACATAAAAAAAGTAGTACAAGCCAAGGATCACCCGGAACTTGATTTAAGCGATAACCGAACGGGTATTGGCCGTTGGTTTGATTCGCTCACAGGAAGAAAATACTACGGCTATTTTGAATTCACTTCACCGGGAAGACTCACTGAAGACATCAGCGTCACTGCCGAAATCGCTGATTCAGGAAAGGATACCCTTGTCTCACTCACAGAAAGGAAAAAAGGCCACAGCTTTATATTATCCCACCCACCGCATGATGCGTTTGAAGTCATTTTGTCCACACTAGAAAAATTCATGTCAGAAAACTAATCCCTGTACCTCAAAAATTAAAGCATCAAAAAAATTAACCGCTATTGTCTTTATGAATATATATTACCGAATACTTAAATAAAATGATTTTTGTCGAATCTCCGACCGGCTTTTTTATACCCGAATAAAAGCAAAACTCACACAAGAAGAAGTCGCCAAAACTCGAAACATAACGACACAAACAGTCAAACGCTGGGAAACCCGCAAAGGCGCGCCCAAAAGTAAAAAACTCATAATGGAATTAGATTAGCTCTATAATATTTCATATCCATGGTTATCATTTCATTACGGAAGCGAAGAATATGATTTTGAACAGGGATTTGAACTTGAGGATATTTGGCAAAGACTCGATAGAGAAAAACAAAAAATCACTATGATATATCTTCAAAAATTGATGATATAAGAAAATATAAAATTGAACCTATAGTATTAGTGTTGATTAGTTTTATTTTCCCTTATGACTTGCCGAAGGATTCTTCTATTTTAATGGTTGAGCAACATGGATGTTGCGAAAGCGTATTGACGACAGGGACATCGTCTATACGCGTGCCGTTGAAATGAAATAACCCCGAGGGTCTCCGTAGGACAAGTCATTGGGGTGCCCTTTTTTCTTGGTGTCTTCTTTTTTTGGGCAAGCAAAAAAGAAGTTACTCGCCGTAAAAGGCGAAACTAACGTAAATAAAGAATAATGAAGTTATTATTTGACTGGATTCCCATTTTCATGGGAATGACGGAGTTCTTAAAAAGAATACCGCTGATTATTCATCATCAACTCGAAACAACCCTGAATACTCATTCCACCGATTAACAATCTCACAAAACAGTAATGCAGTTTGTTCGGCGTCATAACGCGCAGAGTGCGCTTCCTTGGTATCCCACCTCAATCCGGCTTCTTCAGCGGCACGAGCTAATACAGTTTGTCCATAGGCTAAGCCTGCCATGGTTGCGGTATCAAAGGTGCTGAAGGGATGGAATGGGTTGCGTTTGATCTGCGTACGTTCAACAGCGGCATTTAGAAAGCCCAAATCAAAAGAGGCATTGTGTCCTACTAAAATGGCGCGACTGCAGCGATGCTCTTTTATTTTTTTTCTTACCGGTTTGAATACTTCTTGCAAGGCTTCTGTCTCACTGACCGCGATCTGTTTACGAAAAGGATGATTGGGATCGACACCGATAAAATCTAGCGACGCTTGATCGAGATTTGCACCTTCGAATGGATTGACATGTTTGGAGACAACTTCATCGATGCACCATTGTTTTTCTTCATTGACCGTTACCGTTACCGCTGCAATTTCTAACAAGGCATCGGTTGCTGCATTAAACCCTGCTGTTTCAACATCAATGATGACGGGTAAAAACCCACGAAATCGTTTTGCAACCGGCGATTTATTATTCGCCGTTGTTTCAGTTATTTCTTCAGTTGCCATGAACATGTCCCCCCGGCTCGAAAGGGAACAATCGCTTCATTACCAAAAGGGTGTGATTCAGGAATGGTTTGCTCTTCTCTAACTAATGTCATTTGTTCTGTATTTCGTGGTAAGTCGTAATAGTCTGCACCATAGTGACTGGCAAAGGCTTCGAGTTTATCGAGTTGTCCAGCAGCATCAAATGCTTCGGCGTATATCTCTAGTGCGTTAGGGGCTGAATAGATTCCGGCACAACCACAGCTGGTCTCTTTTGTATTTCGCGCATGCGGCGCGCTATCGGTGCCGAGGAAAAACTTCGGATTACCACTCATCGCCGCTGTCGATACCGCTTGGCGATCATCTTCTGCCTTTAATACAGGCAAGCAATAATGGTGCGGTTGCAAGCCACCTTTAAATAAATCATTTCTGTTTAAGAGTATGTGTTGCGGCGTAATCGTTGCAGCAAGCTTATCACTTGATTCCATCACAAAATCAGCGGCGGCGCGTGTCGTGATATGTTCAAAGACTATTTTAAGCTCAGGAAAATCTTTCACCAGTAGTGCTAGCACTGTATCGATAAACACGGCTTCGCGGTCAAACACATCGACATCGTCGCCTGTGACTTCGCCGTGTACCAAAAGTGGTAAGCCACTTTTCATCATGGCATCAAGGGCGGCATAGGTATTCTTTATATCTGTTACACCTTGGTCAGAATTGGTCGTCGCGCCTGCGGGATAATATTTTAATGCCTTAATAATCTTAGACTCTGCTGCGGTCTTTATCGTCTCGACTGAGGTGTTATCGGTTAGATATAAGGTCATCAGTGGTTCAAAATTATATTTTTTATCAACACACTGTAAGATACGCTCCCTGTAAGCCAGTGCCATTTCTGTATTAACCACGGGTGGTTTAAGATTAGGCATGACTATCGCGCGCGCGAATTGCACTGCGGAATGATTCACAACACTGGACAACGCAACGCCATCACGCAAGTGCAGATGGAAATCGTCAGGTTTTGTTATAGTTATCGTTTGCATAGTTGAATGAAATTATTACATATTAAAGATGAAAGGTATCTACACACTTTAATAAAGAGAGAACAAGATGGAATTCACAAAGTTAGGCAACACTGACATCAAAGTCAGCCGCATTTGTCTCGGAACGATGACCTGGGGCGAACAAAACACCCAAGTCGAAGCACACCAGCAATTAGATTATGCGGTGGACGCAGGTATTAATTTTATTGATACCGCTGAAATGTATCCGGTGCCGCCGACAGAAGAAACCCAGGGGCTGACCGAAACCTATATTGGTAGCTGGTTGGCAAAAAGACAGGATCGCGATAAATTGATTATTGCCAGTAAGGTTTGCGGTCAAAATATTTTTGCGCCCTACTTACGCAATGGTCAAGCAAAGCTCGATAAAAAGAATATCCATCAGGCATTAGATGCTTCTTTAAAACGACTACAAACGGATTACATCGATCTCTATCAAACACATTGGCCGGATCGTGATACTAACTACTTTGGTCAATTGGGTTATTACCATGCTCCGGAAAAAGACGGCACAGCAATTGCCGAAACACTGGATGTATTCGATGGATTGATAAAGGAAGGCAAGATTCGGATGATTGGTATTTCAAATGAAACCCCGTGGGGTTGCGCAGAATATCTCCGCGCCGCTAAGGAACTCAATTTACCAAGAATAGTGAGCATCCAGAACCCTTACAATCTACTCAACCGAACCTTTGAAATTGGTCTTTCAGAATTTTCCCATCGCGAACAAACAGGCTTGTTGGCCTACTCGCCGCTCGCTTTTGGTGTATTAAGTGGTAAATTTTTAAACGGTGCCAGACCCGTAGGCACTCGCCTCGTATTGTGGGATCGTTTCAGTCGATATTCAAACCCACAGGCCGATGCGGCAACTGCGGACTATGTCAAACTGGCACAAGAAAATGAATTAGACCCCGCGCAAATGGCATTGGCTTTTGTGAACAGCCGCCCTTTTCTGACCAGTAATATCATTGGCGCCACATCCATGGAACAACTAAAAAACAATATCGAGAGTATTAATGTCAAACTCCCGAAAAAAATCATCAAAGCAATCGAAACTATTCATGAAAAAATCCCAAACCCTTCTCCTTAATTTTCATATCACCTTAAGTTGTGGTTTGATTTCTCCTTTAGCATTTGCATCGGAGGCAGAGGGAATATGGTTATATGTCTTTTTAATTCCAGTTTATTTTGTATTGGCCCTGCAATCTCTCTTGGGATTGTTTATGTTGGCAATGAAACAGTTTAACTCCAGAAAATCGATTTTAGTCATGATTATCCCGGCAATTTTATTGATGATAACCGGAATATTAATAACACTTTATTTCCAATCTTTGAATGAATTATGGGGGCTCCTCTCAATATATTTCGTATTTGCCCTGTTTATATTTGTGCTGCCACCCATTCAATATCGAATTTTAAATAAACCTGGCGAGAACCCTGAAGAAGTAATGAAAGAAGACCCGGAAGCATAAAGTCATCATCACACTCTATCGGTCTGTTTGAAACAGAATTAGTCTCTTAGAATTGGCTCAAACTAAGCGCTAATCCATGTATAATCCGGGCCATAATCAATTAACAAGACGCCACTATGGAATTATCAGCTTTGACCGCCATCTCCCCGATAGATGGCCGCTACCAAAACAAAACCGATTCATTAAGACCGATATTTAGTGAATACGGGCTATTTCGATTTCGTGTACAAGTCGAGATAGAATGGCTAAAGACACTAGCAAGACATCCGGGGATAGTTGAAGTAGAAAACTTTTCAACTGATACCATTGCCTTACTCGACAGCATAAAAGACAACTTTAGCGTTGCCGATGCCGAGGCAATCAAGGAAATAGAAAAGACCACCAATCATGATGTAAAGGCAGTCGAATATTTCATTCGTGATAAGATTAAAGACGATGCTTCCCTTGGAACTGCAAGTCAATTTATTCACTTTGCCTGCACCTCCGAAGACATCAATAACCTAAGTCATGCATTAATGCTAAAAGAAGCGCGCGAAACTGTTTTAGCTGAAAAACTGCAAGGTCTAATATCTCATCTACAAACATTAGCAAACGATCATGCTGCATTACCTATGTTATGCAGGACACATGGCCAAACAGCATCACCAACAACCTTGGGTAAAGAATTTGCAGTCTATGTACATCGTTTATCGCGCCAACAATCTCAGTTAGAAAATATAGCAATATTAGGCAAAATGAACGGTGCTGTCGGTAATTTTAATGCGCATCTATCCGCCTATCCTGAGCTAAACTGGATGTCACTTTCAAAAGAATTTGTGGAAGGACTTGGGTTAGACTGGAACCCTCACACAACCCAAATTGAATCTCATGATTATATGGCAGAATATTTTCATGTGCTCTCACGTATTAACACCATTCTGATAGATCTAAGCCGTGACATCTGGAGTTATATCTCGCTTGGATACTTCAAGCTGAAATTAAAAGAAGGTGAAATCGGTTCCTCCACCATGCCGCATAAGGTTAATCCAATCGATTTTGAAAATGCCGAAGGTAATCTCGGTCTGGCAAATGGCATCTTTGAACATCTTGCACAAAAACTACCTATCTCCCGCTGGCAACGCGACCTGACAGATTCTACCGTATTAAGGAATATGGGGGTGGGTATTGCCCATAGTCTTATCGCATTTGATTCTTGTGCTAAAGGTTTGTCAAAATTAGACGTTAATCCTGAAGCAATTAATGATGATCTGGAACAATCATGGGAAGTTCTGGCTGAACCAATACAAACGGTGATGCGCCGTTATGGCATTGATAATGCTTATGAACAATTAAAAGAATTAACTCGTGGGCAAAATATTAATCAGGTAACCCTGCACAAATTCATTGAACAACTTGAACTACCCAATGATATCAAATCACAATTACAACGACTTACTCCACAAAACTATACTGGTAATGCTGAAGAACAGGCGAAGCTGGCCTCTAAAAAATAATAAAGACTTCAGGACGGGAAACAAACATGAATAACCTTGATGAATACGTTCTGGGAGAATCTACAGAAGAACCCATCAAAGTCGAGACGCGTCAGGATAATGCGGATGCGGCACTCGCACTGGTAAAACAATGCAAACTAAAACTCGCTATTATCTCCAAAGAGCTGGATCCTTTCGTCTACGATCAACCCGAGTTTGTCGAAGCAGTCCGGCAATTGGCATTAAAAGGGAGAAATGTCGATATCCGTATTCTCGCCTTTGAACCCGAATTAATCGTTCGCAGAGGCCACAAGCTCGTTGATTTAGCAGGAAAAATCAGCAGTTATGTTGAAATACGTAAACCATCATCACAATATAGATCATTCAATGAAGCGGTGTTGATTGCCGATGAAGTAGGCTATCTGTTTCGAGAAAGCGCAGAACGATATGGAGGCAAAGTAAACTTCAACGGCCGCCGCGAGTCGAAGTATATGTTGGAGGTATTTAATAGTATGTGGGAGACATCTAAACCAGACCCCAACTTTAGAAGGATGCACATGTAAATCTGGAAACCCCAATTGACCAACCTTAAATTTAAACTATGCAATACAACACGTACCTTCCTATCTTAGCATCACGCTTATTCTGTGAGCACGCCTACAGATTGAAAAAACTGACTCTGCTTGCTCTATTATTTACTGCCGTTAACAGCACTGTTGTTATGGCGGAACAGATGAAGATCGAGACTATTCCTATGCAAAATAGACAAGTTGAAGATGTCATCCCCATTCTCAAACCATTAGTTGTTGAAGGTGGTACCGTTACCGGGATAAACAACAAGCTAATTGTTAAAACCACACCTTCAAATCTCAAACAAATTAAGCAAGTCCTGACAGAAATCGATAATGCCCCACGCCGTTTAATGATCAGTGTCAAACAAGATGTCGATGGAAACCTCAATGTTGAGGAAAGTGGCGTTTCCGGACGCTATAGCACCGGAGATGTCACCATAGAATCGCCTGACACGGGTCGTGGCGGCGGCACTATCATTCAAGGCAAAGACAGTGATGGCAATGTCGTTCGCTACCGTCAATTGCAAACCCGATCACGGCTAGAAGATAGAAACGTTTTTCGCGTTCAAGCATTAGAGGGCAACCCAGCCTATATCAGCACTGGTCAATCTGTCCCTATCCCTAATCAAACTGCATTTGTCACCGGCGGTGGCGTAGTCGTTCAAGATGGTGTCGAGTATCGAGACGTGGAATCCGGCTTTTATGTCCTACCCAGGATTCAGGGCGATAATGTCACGCTATTAATATCACCCAAACTATCCCGCGTCAGTCCAAATCAAGCCGCGACATTTGATATACAAAATGTCGAAACCACAGCGAGTGGTCGATTGGGAGAATGGATACCCATCGGTGGTGCCACACAGCATTACAATGATAGCTCGAAAAGAAACTTGATTAGCACAAAACGACGCGGGCAAGAACAGAGGAATGTTTTAGTTAAAGTAGAAGAGATTAAATAACACCAGTCTGTCATTCCCGTGTAGACGGGAATGACAAAGAAAATACATATCGTTGTAAATCAGGTTAAATATCCAAAACTAATTCCAAACCCTCATTCAGTTCCAGTTTTTGATTCGGATTTAACTTCCCTGCTTTTTCAATTAAATAAGATTTATCTAGCGTGATAATCTGTGACAGGTTAATAACTGACTCTTTCTTTAAACCAATATTTTTGTTTACGCCCAATTTAATATTTCCAGGGGCTCTAGCTAATGCCAGGTTTGATGTAATTACTGCGACAACAATCGTTTTTATTTTACTTTTATTAAAATCATCTGATTGAACGATAACAATTGGTCTTCGGTAACCGGGTTCTGACCCCCTCGGCTCATCAAGATCTGCCCACCAGATCTCACCTTTTTTGTAGTCCATACCTCACCATTCATCCCTGTTTATTGACTTCATTTGAACTCGTTTGAAACCTTGTTCTAATCCCTGATTTTCTTCATCATCATATATATCATTGAGTAAATCGGTTACTTTTTGATTTTTATGCGCTTCGACATATCTTGAGATAGCCCGCACGTATAATTCACTCCTAGATAGTCCTAGTCTTTTTGCCAGTCTTTCAGCTGTATTAAAGACAGGATCAGGTATTGAAATAGCTGTTTTCATACCAAAAGTATAACTATAGTTATACCTATGTCAATCTGTAAGTCATGCCATTAATACACATTAAAGATAAAAATAACTTTCGCCTGATACACCATAGACTGATAAAATGTCGTTCTTTAAATTCCTTCGCCTAATAAAGCCAATACATTGATGTTAATACTGCCCGGCGGTAACGCCCTTTCTGAATTTCGTGTTAATAAACTTTTATTTGCCTTGCAATCATGCATACCGGCAATTAGCTCGGTTGAGTCATATTATATTCATTTTGCTGAAACGAGTTCAGACCTCAATCAAAAAGAAACGACCCAACTTAATGCCCTGCTGAATTACGGTGCTGCGGTCAAACATGTTGCTGTCGATTCATTCAATCTTATTATTATTCCAAGACCCGGCACTATTTCTCCCTGGTCCAGTAAGGCAAGCGACATAGTGCATAACTCAGGTTTGAACAAGATCATGCGTCTTGAACGCGGTAGAGTTTATTCATTTACATTAAATGATGGCAACACACTAAATGAAGAACAAATAACGCTACTCAAGCCACATATACATGACCGTATGACAGAAATTCTCATAGATAATGAGAATGATGCCAGTGCTTTATTTACTATTACTGAGCCTGCTGAATTGACTCAGGTAGATATCATCAACGCGGGTATAGAGGCACTGGAAACTGCCAATACTGAAATGGGCCTGGCTTTATCAAATGACGAGATTAGTTACTTGTTCAGCTCGTTTAAAACGTTGGGGCGTAACCCAACAGATGTAGAATTGATGATGTTTGCACAAGCCAACTCTGAGCATTGCAGACACAAGATATTCAACGCTGAGTGGACTATCGATAACGTTAAACAAGAACATTCATTGTTTAAGATGATAAGACAAACCCATGAAGCCAATCCGGGGAATGTGCTTTCTGCCTATCACGATAATGCCGCCGTTATGGCCGGTTTTAATGGTGCACGATTTTTCACCGACCCAATTAATCATCACTATGGTTATCATGATGAAGATATCCATATCCTGATGAAGGTTGAGACGCACAACCATCCAACCGCGATATCACCTTACCCCGGCGCGGCAACTGGTTCAGGTGGAGAAATTCGCGATGAAGCAGCAACCGGGCGTGGTGCAAAACCAAAGGCTGGTCTAAGTGGTTTTGCCGTCTCAAACCTGAAGATACCTGGATTTGAACAAGCCTGGGAAACTGACAACGGCAAACCAGATCGAATTGTATCGGCTTTAGATATTATGCTTGAAGGACCAATTGGCGCAGCGGCCTATAATAATGAATTTGGTCGTCCGGCATTGTGTGGTTATTTCCGCACCTATGAACAACGTAAAGATGAAACCTTAATTTACGGTTATCACAAACCGATCATGCTTGCTGGCGGTTACGGTATGATTCGAGAACCAGATGTACATAAGCAAGATATTCCTACAGGGGCAAAGCTAATAGTATTGGGCGGCCCCGCAATGTTGATTGGACTCGGTGGTGGCGCGGCCTCATCAATGGCGTCAGGTTCAAGTGACGCTTCATTAGATTTCGCTTCAGTGCAACGCGATAACCCCGAGATGGAACGACGTTGTCAGGAAGTCATCGATCGATGTTGGGCATTAGGAGATAACAACCCCATTATTAGTATTCATGATGTTGGTGCTGGAGGTCTATCCAACGCCATGCCTGAACTTGTGAGCGCAAGTAATCGTGGTGCACAACTGGAACTACGCGAGATTCCGAATGATGAACCCGGCATGTCGCCTATGGGGGTTTGGTGTAATGAGTCTCAAGAACGCTACGTGCTTGCAATTGCAGAGGAACAACTTGATCGCTTTACGTCATTATGTGAACGAGAACGCGCACCTTACGCGGTACTCGGCGATGCAACTGCAAAAGAGCAACTCGTCTTGAACGATGCCCATTTCAGTAATCAAGCAATTGATATACCGATGTCAGTATTACTTGGCAAGATGCCAAACATACAGCGCGATGCGCAGAGTGAAACTACTCAGCACGCTGAATTTGATACTTCAACATTAGATTTATATGAATCAATTGATCGGGTGCTACAACTGCCTACCGTTGCCAGTAAAAATTTCTTAATTACGATTGGTGATCGTTCAATCTCTGGTTTGGTTGTACGCGATCAGATGGTCGGCCCCTGGCAAGTACCCGTTGCAGATTGTGCTGTTACCAGTTCATCTTATTTTGATTACATAGGCGAAGCGATGGCTATTGGTGAACGTGCCCCACTTGCACTGATCAATGCAGCGGCTTCCGGACGCATGGCCATTGCCGAAGCCATTATGAATATATCTGCAGCACGTATCATCAAATTAGAAGATATTGCTCTTTCAGCAAACTGGATGGCGGCCTGTGGTGAGACGGGGCAAGACGCAAAACTTTATAGCGCCGTTGCTGCGGTTAGTGATCTTTGTAAAACACTAGGTATTGCAATACCTGTCGGCAAGGATTCTTTGTCGATGAATACGGTTTGGTCTAAAAACAATCAACAACAAAAAGTAACATCACCGTTGTCGTTAAATATCACGGCTTTTGCACGGGTTGCAGATGTTCGGCACTCACTGACACCACAATTACACCAAGATGATGATACCGTTCTACTTTATATTGATTTAGCCAAAGGTAAACAGCGCCTTGCTGGCTCTGCCCTATGCCAGGTGTATGAACAATTCGGTAATGAAACTCCTGATCTGGATGACCCAAATATACTCATTGTTTTTTTTCAAGCCTTACAGATCCTCAATGAATCAGATTATATTCTTGCATACCATGATCGGTCGGATGGGGGTCTGTTTGTCACACTGGCTGAAATGGCCTTCGCTGGACACACCGGGATTGATATTGAGCTTGCATACACCAATGACATCATCGCCAATTTATTTAATGAAGAACTCGGTGCCGTCATTCAAATAAAAAGAGCGCATGAACAAAGTGTAAAACAAACTTTTATAAATGCCGGCATAGAAGAACGGACACTTCATACTATCGGCACCATTAACAATGATGATACGTTTAGACTCGCGCAAGATGGGACGAACAATCTGGAATTACCGGTTAATGAGTTACATAAAAAATGGTCTGCTACCAGCTTTCAAATTCAATCCCTCCGCGATAACCCTGATTGTGCACGACAGGAATTTGATAACATAGGTGATCAAAATGATTCTGGCTTGTTTGTCGACACCACGTTTGAGCTTGAGAGTAATCCGCTTGTCTTTATCAACACCGATGTAAAACCAAAGATGGCGATACTGCGGGAGCAAGGCGTTAACGGACAATTAGAAATGGCGGCGGCATTTGATCGTGCTGGATTTGACTGCGTTGATGTTCACATGCAGGATTTAATTGACGGTCAAATCAAGCTTGATTCATTTAATGGTCTGGTTGCCTGTGGCGGGTTTTCTTATGGTGATGTCTTGGGCGCTGGTGGTGGCTGGGCAAAGTCTATTTTGTACAATGACAAGATCAGCAAGATGTTTGAAACATTTTTTAAGCGTACTGATACTTTTTCCCTTGGTGTCTGTAATGGCTGCCAAATGATGTCACAACTACGTGACTTGATCCCAGGCGCAACATCATGGCCTGATTTCATTCGTAATCAATCAGAACAATTTGAGGCGCGACTGGTCATGGTGGAGATAATGGAATCACCTTCTATTTTATTCAAAGACATGGCTGGGTCTAAAATGCCTGTCGTAGTTGCCCATGGTGAAGGTCGTGTCTCATATAAATCTACAGATTTAATATCAAATGCTGCTATGCGCTATATTGATAATACCGGTGTAGTGACAGAAAATTACCCTCATAACCCGAATGGTTCTATTAACGGATGTACCGGGTTCACAAATGATGACGGGCGCATCAATATCATGATGCCGCATCCAGAACGCGTCTTTTTGCGTAAGCAATTTTCATATTTACCTTCACAATGGGTCAATGAATATAGCCCATGGATAAAAATGTTCTTGAATGCACGAGATTGGTTAAATTAAACCTATAGTATTGTCAGCAATACATATAACCGCTACCGGCAGCTGATTGACGTTTTATCAGCGCTGACATGGATTTAGCCATGCGCTAAACTTCTGTTTAATGACAGGCTCTTATTTAACACCATGAAAAAATCTTCCGGTATTTCAGACGAAGACAGTGCGTTATTTCGTCAATCAGTTGGCGATGCCCGGCCATTAAAGCAAGATAGTTTTATTGCTGAGAAACCAAAACCCAAAGCTCACCCTGCGAAAACAGAAGCCGATAACCTTGCGGTCCTTGAGGAAATGAGTGTCGCAGACTTTGACTTCGCTCTTTTGGAGAGAGGAGATGAGCTTTTCTATACCAGTCCTGGACTACAAAATAATATATTAAAAAAATTACGCCGAGGTCATTATAAGATTGAAGCAGAATTGGATTTGCACGGCATGACGGCTGATAGTGCTAAGATTGCATTAACTGATTTCCTTAAGCAATGTACAGTACGCTCTCAACGCTGCGTTAGAATCATTCACGGAAAAGGGTTGGGTTCCGTCAACAAACAACCGGTTATAAAAAACAAACTTAATCAATGGCTACAAAAAATGGACATTGCACAAGCCTTCTGTTCGGCAAGACCTGCTGATGGCGGTACCGGTGCAATTTATTTGTTATTAAAACGTAAATGATGAGAAACAGAAGTATTAATAAATAAAAAAGTAGTATGACAGTAACCCGATAATGATTTAGCTTCGCTGTTTGTTACCTACACAAGAGCATCTAGTGTCAGGTAATATCAGGTTTAGATATCACTGAAGAATATCAAAATCAGGTTTCGAGCAAAAATTATCACTAATAACACACATATAGAACTTAATGACGGTTTATCTGTTCTAAAAACGTGCATCATTCACTATACTTGTATTATTATTCAATAATTAATAAGAATAGTAAGATTCAGGGATAAGATATGATGTTATCACGTCTGAGTAACGTTGCTGGAAGTAAAACTTCATCAATAATATATATTGTCGATGATGAACCTGTCAGCAGAATGTTACTGAGTAAAACTATTGAGAATATTAATTCTGAAATAACTGTAAAGTCATTTCAAAGTGCACCTGCAGCACTTGCCGCGCTTGAGACCTCCCCGCCCGACTTGATAATCACTGATTACAAAATGCCTATCATGAACGGTGTTGAATTCACCAAACGGATTAGAAGACTGCATAATTGTAAAGACATCCCGATCATCATGATAACGATTATTGATGATCGTTCTGTTCTATACGATGCATTAAAAAGCGGGGTTACAGAGTTTCTTAATAAGCCATTTGATAAAGTTGAATGCGAAGCACGGTGTAAGAATTTATTGGCTCTGGGAAAACGTCAAACAAAATTAAAACAACGTAGCTTTAAACTTGAAAAAAAGATCAGTGAAACTTCAGAGGAAATTCATGTCAGAGAAAAAGAAACATTAATACGTTTAACGAGGGCATGTGGATTTAAGGATTGCGTCACAGGTGAGCATCTCCTCAGAATTGGTCGAATAAGCAGGATTCTTGCACTGGAACTGGGCTTTGATGAAACATTCGCAGAAATACTGGAAACATCTTCCCCGTTACATGATATTGGGAAACTGGCTATACCAGACAATATTTTGATGAAAAAAGGTAAGCTGACTGAACAAGAGTTTGACATTATGAAGACACACACAACAATTGGTCATGAAATACTCAAAGACAGCCCATCACCTTATTTACAAACAGGCGCATTAATTGCTCTTAATCATCATGAAAAATATGATGGTAGCGGTTATCCAAATAAAATACCGGGAAAGGATATTCCTATAGAAGCCAGAATCGTTGCCGTTGCAGATGTATTTGACTCATTAAGCAACCATAGGCCCTATAAAAAAGCCTGGCCAATCAACAAAACTATTGATTATCTGGTAGAACAACAGGGGCAGCATCTTGATCCGGAGTGTGTGAAGGCATTATTGAGTAGAATTGATGATGTAGAACTACCGCCAAAAAAAACACAATAATGGTTTCATTGTGTAACCATGAAAAATAAATTAGTACACTTAGTTAAAACTCGTTTGCAAAACCGCGAAGATTCTGAGCACATACAAACCGTTGTCAGATTTGCCATGGGTGTTACCTGGCTGCTATATATATCGTGGTTAAATCGATTTACACACATTGATTCTGCTGCTGCAACGGCGACATCGTATTTGTATATTATTTGCTGTCTTCTAAATCTGGTTTGGATAGTGATTACTCCAAAACCGCTTCCCGTTCGTCGCTACGTTAGCATTTTTCTTGATATATCATTTGCATCGTTTGCATTTTATCTTATAGGAGAATATGGGGCACCCTTGATTGGCGCATATTTATTTTTAATATTTGGCTATGGATTTCGATACGGAAATAAGTATTTATACATAAGTACCGCCATCAGTATTGCTGGAGTTTCTTTGGTGATGATATACAGCTCTTATTGGCAAAAAGAGATCATGCATGGATACGGTGCCATTATTTCAATAACGATCCTATCTGCTTATGTCTCGACATTGATATCACTACTGCATAAATCAATTAATGAAGCCAACTCCGCAAATGAAGCGAAAAGTCAATTTCTGGCAAATATGAGTCATGAAATTCGTACACCGTTGAACGGTGTGGTCGGGATGAGTTCATTGCTTTCCACAACTGAACTCAATAGTAAGCAACAAGAGTATTCATCGACTATTAATGCTTCGGCCAAAACATTGTTGGCATTAATCAATGATATCCTCGATATTTCAAAAATAGAGGCAGGAAAGATAACGATAGAACAAGTAGATTTTGATCTGCATGCTCTTATTAACTCAACAAGTAAAATGCTCTCTCCACAAGCGGTAAATAAAGGACTGAAGTTTAACGTTCATATCTCACCTGAGGTTCCTTTTTTACTACGTGGTGATGAGCAACATTTAAGACAAGTACTGATTAATCTTATTAGTAATGCTATCAAATTCACACAAAATGGTTCTATTGAAATAGTTTTATCTTTAGTCTCAACAGCAGAAAATAAAGCCAGAATAATGTTTAAAGTCATCGATACGGGAATTGGTATCGCAAATGAATCAAAAGACAATATATTTGAAAAATTTACTCAGGCAGATGCTTCTACAACTCGTAATTTTGGCGGGACAGGACTTGGGATGGCCATTGCCAAACAATTAGTTAATGCAATGCACGGAGAAATAGATTTCACCAGTGTGTTAGGAGAAGGTTCAACGTTCTGGTTTAGTTTGGAATTTGAACAACAAACCGTATTGTCAGAAGAAAACCAGTCACTGGAACATTTCTCTGGTGCCCATATTTTAATCATCAACCCAATAAAAGAAAAACAACAGACTATCCAGGAACACCTCTCATTGTGGCCAATATCATATAAACAATCTGACCGTGCTCAAGATGCGATAGATATGATCATGTCTGCTAACGCTGAAAATAATTCGTTTAATGTCATCCTTGTTTTCAAGAAGTATCTTGACACAGACCCTGTTAATTTTATTAAGCAGGCTACAACAAAATCAAGCTTCAAAGACCATTCATTCATACTCATAAATGATAACGAATTACCTGAGTCCGGAAAAACAGATCTATTACAGGCAGGCTATGCCTCCATAATACGTAGTAATCTTGATAGAACAAAATTCTTCAGGACATTGCATGCCGTTATTTCTGGTGTCAGTGCCATATCACCTAATAATAACATTCGTGGTTTTGATAATAAGTCAGCTGATATAACTCAAGTAAAAAAACTAGAAATACTCGTTGGTGAAGATAACAAGACAAACCAACAAGTAATCAAAAGTATTCTGGAATATGCTAACCATCATGTAACACTAGCTAATAATGGAGAAGAAGTATTAGATATTTTGGAAAAAGATACATTTGATCTGATTATTCTTGATATGCAGATGCCTGTTATGGGCGGAATAGAGGCTGCAAAAATATATCGTCACATGTATCCGGAGAAACGCAGTATTCCAATATTGATGCTAACAGCTAATGCTACAAAGGAAGCTCATGATGCATGCAAGGAGGCAAAACTGGATGCTTATTTAACCAAACCCGTAGAACCGGATAAACTTGTCAAGGTTATCGCTTCGCTTGTCGGTGACGACCATGAGGAAACACCGGTTGCTAGCAATGAGGCATTAAAAGTTGTTGATATAAATAATCCTAATAATTCGCCATTAATAGACAAAGACTCTTTGGAGTCTTTGGCTTCTATGGCCAGCGACAAATCATTTATGAAAACCTTAATAGAAGGTTACTTACGTGACACTGCTAATTCTCTAAAACACATGTCCCAATTTTCCAGTGATGACGATTACAATAAATTATCAGAACTTGCTCATAGTGTCGATGGAAGTTCTCGTTCAATTGGTACTAAAAGATTATCAAGAATTGCCGACTTAATATATAAACAAGCCCAATCCAGACAACACAAACTAATTTTAAACAATCTGGATTTAATCAATAGCGTATTCGAAGAAACACAAACTGAATTAAAATCATTCCTTTCAAAGACTGCTTCATCAAATTCGCAACAAAATAGCTAAGTTAATACATCAAGTTTTATAATTAATGGGACATCCTTGTCTCATTAATAAAATGCTTATCTAATTTATAATTTAGTTATGCTGCTTTTGCATAACCCTTTTCTTCTATTAATACTGTTTTGTTACTAGTTGCATTTCCTGAAAAATCCATCCATAAATGATTATCATAATCATATAATTTGCATTTTCCCATCGTTGCAAAAAAGCTCACTAGTGAAAAGTCCATCGTAATTAAATCCTCTCCGTACAACTCACATAGAACTGTCTGTGCTTTTGATAAATTATAGAGAGGTATTCTCGGATCAACATGATGCGCCGTGTGCTCCATTGCATTGTGACTAATCAAATTATACCAATGCGGATATTTTATATGCACAGTTATATCTTCGAGAGTTGCATATGCATTACATTCTTTTTGAGTCTTAAACCATGGAACAGTTTCGTGAGTATGATGTTGATACACAGTCACTCCTATCAAGAAATTACTTACAAGAAAAGGAAGCACTAGTCCTAACAATATTACTTCTAACGGACTTGTGTATGCGACGTGCATCCCCATATAAATAAGTACTGTTGTAAAAGCTGCCATATAACTAACTACTAGTACGAAATCCAGAAAATAAGCACCATTTTTCTGTTTGATAATTCGTTTGTATGGAAAAAACTTATCTTTCCACCAACGTTCAATCATGTAGTTGAAACAAATTCCTAGTGGAGAACGATATAAATGTTCTATCAGCTTTCGACTTGCAGACAAACCATCATATTCTTCTTTTGACAATGGCGACCATGAATTTATACCTTTAATGTTAGGAGATTGATGGTGTGAGCGATTATGTGCGATTAACCATAAACTGTAATTATGAAATGAAGGTAAAAAGGCTATGCGGCCTATTATAGAATTCCATACTCGGTTGGATGTAAAACTATCATGTCCCGCATCATGTGAAACCAGGAATAACGTCCCTATTCTCAGCCCTGCTATAACACTACATGTTATTCTTAACAGCAGGCTTTCAAACATGATTGTCCCGGCTATCGCCAATGCATAGATAGTGAGATCAGAAAAAAATATAAATAATGCAAGTTTATTTGATGGTTTTGCGTACTGTTTTATTGAGTGCCGTAACTCTTTTGTATTTAAATTATTCATTATAATCACCTGTTCCTAAGCTTGTTTAATTGTTTTACGTAATAATCAAGATACACTTACTTTTGAATATTCATGCTGGTATTCTGTCTCGTACCTTTTCTGACTACGCAACAAACGATTGATTGTCCTAATATCTTTATCAGAGATATCAAAAACTGTATCAACCCAAGAGTCACAGCAAATATCCATCAGCTCCTGTTGGTCATAGTGATTTAAATTTTGAACTATTTTTTGCATCGCCATATTTCCATTCCAGTTTTTATTATGGTTTTGGACATATGAATAAACGGCCTCTTCGCCGCAGTGATCATCCACAAGAACATCAATAATTCTCATGTCATATAATTCTTCTGCGCTATATAAATTACCGCTGGAAATCAGTTTATGAGCCTTGTTTAACCCTATTCTTGATGAGAGTGTCTGGAATGCCCCCATGCCAGGAAAACAATTAAACAATATTTCAGGAAAACCCATCATTGCTGAACGCTCTGCAATGATCACGTCACCTGATAATGCTATTTCAAAGCCACCACCAAGTGCATTTCCCCTAACCAAAGATATAGTGACAATGGGTAAATTAAAATTTGTCATTATCGGATAGATCGCTTTTATACAATTAGCTGCGTATTTCTCCAGAGCTATTCTGTCCTTGTTTTTAATACAATTTAAAAAATGATTGAGGTCACCACCTAAACTAAAGACTCCATTCGCGTGTGAATCAAGAATGTGATACTTAACCGTTTGCATTTCTCCATCAATGGGTAGCTGTCCATTATTAATTTCAATACATCGATGCAAAGTTCGAATATCATCAACTAATTGTGGCGTTACACACGGCTTTGGAAATGCATCCAGGTAAACCCAAACTATTCCATCATCAGCATCAAATTCATAATTAATGTGTTCAAGCTTATTGATCGTATTTTTTAAATTAAAATTTAACGTACTCATATGTAGTCTCCTGTTTATTTGACTTACTAATTTAGTTAATTGAAAACAGAGTCATTAAAACAAGCTTAACGCCAAAACACGAAATGACCCGGAATCGTTTAACGATGGATCAAATTTAAAAGACTAAAATGAAATTTAAAAGAAAAGAATTTTCAGAAAAATTATAGAGATGTTATTAAAACGACAGCATATACAGCAATGCCTTCGCCACGACCGATAAAACCCATTTTTTCAGTAGTCGTCGCCTTGATATTGACGTCAGTAGATTTTGCTTCAAGATCTGTAGAAAGATTTTTCTGCATTGAAGAAATATATCCTGCCATCTTTGGTGCTTGTGCCAAAATAGTTATGTCTGCATTACCCAACACAAATTTATTTTTTTTCATTAAATCATGAACTTGCCGCAACAAAATTCTACTATCAATATTCTTTAATTCTGGATCTGTATCAGGAAAATGTGAGCCAATATCACCCAAACACATGGCCCCAAGTATCGCATCACAAAGAGCGTGAATTACCGCATCTGCATCAGAATGGCCTTCTAAACCTTTCTCATAGGGGATTGTGACACCACCCAGAATCAAAGCTCGACCTTCGACAAGACGGTGGGCATCGTAACCATGTCCAATTCGCATTTTTTTATATCACCTTATCTAGGTATGTTTTAAGCAACTCAAGATCATCTTTATGGGTGAGTTTAATGTTTTCCTGATGCCCAGAGATCAACTTTGGTTTAAAACCCATTCTTTCAATGGCCATTGACTCATCTGTGACAACGGTTTCATTCTCAAGAGCGTCTTCAATAGCAGACAAAAGTTTATTATATTTAAACATCTGTGGTGTTTGTGCATGCCAGAGTGATTCTCGTTCTATCGTTTTTTCTATTTCTCCAGCGTCATTTGCACGTTTCATAGTATCCCGACAAGGCATTGCCAGAATGCCTCCTACCTCATGAATCCGTAATTCAATTATCAATCGATCAATTGCTGACTGTTTCAAACAAGGTCTAGCCGCATCATGGACCATAACCCAGTCATTATTTTCTGCTTTACCAGATAGTGCCTGTAAACAATTTAGCACTGATTGGTAACGCTCTACTCCACCTGGCGCTGTCATTATTTTATCATGATTTGATATTGCTAATGTTGGCCAGTATTCATCTTCCTTAGATATTGCCACAATAATTTTTTCTATATCTTCCCGGTGAATAAAACAATCAATTGTATACTCAAGAATTGTCTTATTATTGATCGAGATATACTGTTTTGGTTTACCTGCGCCCATCCGCGATCCTACACCGGCAGCAGGTATCACTACCCAATATTTTGAATTATCTGACATGAGCCTTAATTAGAATCAATTTGAGATCCTGAATAATCTACAATTTGATAAAATGTTTCATTGTATTTAATCATCCCCATCTCACTTCGTGCACGTTCTTCGATCGCATCATGGCCTTGTTTAAGATCATGAACTTCTGCGGCTAAAGATAAATTTCGTTCTTTAAGATTATTGTTCTCTTGCACGACATTACGGATCTGTTCCTGAAGATGATGCACCTCGGTCAAACTACCATTACCGAACCATAATCGATACTGTAATAGTATTAACAAGATGAGGAAGAAAGCCGTAGTCAGTTTCATTTATACTCTCAAGCTCGCAATAAGTTTCACATCATGAAATATTATAAAAAGCATCTCTTCCAGGGTAAACCGCGTTACTACCTAATTGATCTTCTATCTTCATCAGGCGGTTGTATTTTGCCACACGATCAGAACGTGACAATGAACCTGTCTTTATCTGCCCTGCTGATGTTGCGACAGCAAGATCAGCAATCGTTGTATCTTCAGTCTCACCCGACCGATGTGAGATCACTGCCGTATAACCTGCCTTCTTGGCCATATTGATCGCGGCGAGCGTTTCTGTAAGTGTTCCAATCTGGTTTACTTTAATCAATATTGAATTGGCAATATTTTTATCGATCCCTTCCTGAAGTATCGACGTGTTAGTTACAAAAAGATCATCTCCGACTAATTGAACATTTTTTCCCAGTTGATCTGTTAATAGTTTCCAGCCATCCCAGTCACCTTCATCCATACCATCTTCCATTGTGATAATAGGATACTTATCAAACCAGGGTAATAAGTAATCGAGAAACTCTTGGGCATTAAGTTTTTTATTTTCGGATTCAAGTGTGTAAATGCCATCATGATAAAACTCAGAACTAGCAACATCGAGACCCAATAAAATATCTTCGCCGGCTTTATAGCCCGCTTTATCGATGGCCTCGAGTATCACTTCTATCGCCTGCTCATTTGATGAAAGATTAGGCGCGAAACCACCTTCATCTCCAACAGTTGTACCAAGGCCTAGTTTTGATAACACCGATTTCAAGGAATGAAATACTTCAGTGCCGTAACGAACCGCCTCACGAATACTCGGCGCGCCTACGGGAAGAATCATAAACTCCTGTAAATCGACGCTGTTATCAGCATGTGCGCCGCCATTAATAATATTCATCATCGGCACGGGCATCTGAAAAGGCCCTTCACCACCAAGATATTCATAAAGCGGAACATTGTTTTCATTTGCTGCCGCATGTGCAGTCGCCATTGAAACAGCCAGTATTGCATTTGCCCCAAGGTTTTCTTTAGTAGATGTGCCATCCAGATCTAACATGGCTTGATCAATTTCGGCTTGTTCAGAAACTTCTTTTCCTGATAATACCGGCGCTATTTTTTCATGTATGTTAGCTATCGCGGTAAGTACTCCTTTTCCCAGGTAACGTGAATCATCCATATCACGTAACTCCAATGCTTCACGTACTCCGGTTGATGCGCCCGAAGGCACCATAGCACTACCTACTGCACCACTTTCAGTAGTGACTTCGGCTTCAATGGTAGGATTGCCCCTTGAATCGAGGACTTCACGGGCAATGATTTTACTTATAGTTGACACTTTTCAGTTCTCCAATACGTGTTACTTAAATATTTATGGTTTTGTTATTTCGTCGATAGATTTTAACGTCTCTAATAATGACTTCATCTTGTCCAATGGCCAGGAGTTTGGCCCATCGCTCAGCGCTTTTTCAGGGTCCGGGTGTGTTTCCATAAACAAGCCTGATATACCAACAGCCATTGCTGCGCGCGCTAACGCCGGGACAAACTCGCGTTGTCCACCAGACACCTTACCGCCTCCACCAGGCATCTGAACAGAATGCGTCGCGTCAAAGACAACCGGTGCACCCGTATCTTGCATTACGACTAATGAACGCATATCCGAGACAAGATAATTGTAACCAAATGAAGCGCCACGCTCACAGACCATAATTTTATCATTACCAACAGCACGCGCTTTTTCAACTACATGCGTCATATCCCATGGGGCAAGGAATTGTCCTTTTTTAATGTTAACCGGCAAACCAGTTCTCGCTACAGCTTGAATATAATTTGTTTGTCGACAAAGAAACGCCGGTGTTTGTAAGACATCAACAACACTAGCAACTTCCCCTAAGGGTGTGTCTTCGTGTATATCGGTTAATACAGGGACACCAATCTTTTCTTTCACATCTGCCAACACTTTTAAACCGGCTTCAATACCTGGTCCGCGAAAACTATCATGCGAACTACGATTAGCTTTGTCGAACGATGACTTATAAATAAAGGGTATCTGTAATTCAGTGGTCAGTTCTTTTAATTGACCTGCGGTGTCCATAGCCAACTGTTCACTTTCAATAACACAAGGTCCGGCAATTAAAAAGAAAGGCTTGGTAGGTCCAACCTCAAAATCACATAGTTGCATTTTTAACAGTTCCCAAGTTAGATTTTTTATATTCTCGTGCCGCTTTTATAAAACCCGTAAATAGTGGATGTCCATCTCTTGGTGTCGATGTAAATTCAGGATGGAACTGACAAGCTACAAACCAGGGATGCTCAGGCATTTCAATCATCTCAACTAATTCACCATCGGCCGAACGACCTGAGATACGCATTCCTGTAGCTTCAAGTTGTTTCAGGTAATTATTATTAAACTCATAACGGTGGCGATGGCGCTCAGTAATTTTATCTGACTGATATAATTCTTTCGCCAATGAACCTTCAAGCAAACTACATTCCTGACCACCTAAACGCATAGTGCCACCTAAATCGGAATCTTCACTACGCTGTTCAATCCGGCCTGTAGAATCCTGCCATTCAGTAATTAGCGCGATAACAGGATCATCTGTATTTTCATCAAACTCGGTGCTATTGGCGCTTTCTAACTTGGCCAGATCACGAGCAATTTCAATGACGGCGACCTGCATTCCCAAACAAATACCCAGATACGGCACCTTGTTTTCACGCGCATAACGAACCACAGCAATCTTGCCTTCGATGCCACGATTACCAAAACCACCCGGGACTAAAATCGCATCAATCCCAGTTAGACAATCAGCCCCATTATTTTCAATTTCCTCTGAATCAACATAAATAATATTGACCTGGGTTCGTGTTTGAACGCCTGCATGTGCCAATGCTTCTGAGAGTGATTTGTAGGAGTCGGCAAGGTCCATGTATTTACCAACCATTGCGATATTGACACCATCTGTTGGGTTATCAATGGCATCAACTACATTTTCCCATTCATGTAAATCGGCTTGAGGAAGATTCAGATCAAACTTTTTATTCACGATTTCGTCAAGGCCCTGATCATAGAGCGCCTTCGGTACTTTATAAATATTATCCACATCAAGCGCAGAAATAATTGCAGACTCTTCGACATTGGTAAACAAGGCCATTTTCTTTTTTTCATTATCGGGGATCATGTGATCCGTACGACACACTAAACAGTCGGGTTGTATACCAATAGAACGTAGTTCTTTAACTGAGTGTTGCGTCGGTTTGGTCTTGATTTCACCTGCAGCAGCAATATAAGGCACCAGTGTTAAATGGATAAACAGCGTATTTCTCGCTCCCAATTCGATGCGCATTTGCCGTATCGCTTCAAGAAAAGGCTGTGATTCAATATCACCCACCGTTCCGCCAATTTCAACCATTGCAATATCAGCATCACCTGCACCTCTTTTTATGCAACGTTTTATTTCGTCAGTGATATGAGGAATTACTTGTACAGTGCCACCGAGATAGTCTCCCCGGCGTTCTCTTTGTATGACATTTAGGTAAATGCGGCCCGTAGTGTAGTTGTTTCTTTTTCCCATCTTCGTCCGCACAAAGCGTTCGTAATGTCCTAAATCAAGATCAGTCTCGGCACCATCTTCAGTGACATACACCTCGCCATGCTGAAAAGGACTCATCGTCCCCGGATCAACATTAATATAAGGATCGAGTTTTATAAGTGTAATCTTTAATCCGCGCGCTTCAAGAATTGCCCCGAGAGAAGCAGAAGCGATGCCCTTCCCGAGTGACGAAACTACACCGCCAGTAGTAAATATATAACGCGTCATAAAATCATACCGATGTGAACAGAAAATTTAGAGAGAAGAATATTGCTCGGTTTAAATAAACCGATTTGTAGGATAAAAAATAGCCTAAATATCATCATATTCAGGGGAAATAATGCTAACAGAATCAAAGCTAAGACACCATCATAGAAATGCACTAATGGCTATTCAAACTACTAAAATCAGTAAACCCATGGTTCAGGTCAATGGCTAACAATTCGGTAATGTTTTTCAATATCTTCCTGAGTAATAATACCGTAAATTCGATCAGCTAATGGCCCTAACCTACGGGTCACATATAGTGCTTCGGCTTCCGAGTCATTTATTTGCTGCTGTGCGTGCTGCAAAGTAGATTCAAGACCAACCTTAGCCAATTGTCGACGCTTGGAAGGGATTTCCAATAGCACAATTTCTTCATTATCGGTTTCTTCAAGGTAACGTGCCAAATCTGTTGCAGGCATCAACTGGTTCCCCTCTTCACGTCGAATTATTAACCAGTCTGGTGCCTCCTTTAAGTGACTCAATGCTACATTTCGCTGTATCACCGGCTCAGTCATGACATAAGCCTTATTCATCACCGATTCAACGCCAACTCGCCTTAATGACTGAGCTACCGGGTCATTACGATAATCCAGTCCAAAGCTCCTGAACTGCGATAAGAACATAGAATCACTTTTAAATAATTCACGAGCGCTAAGATTTGCGCTAACGACCGCAAGCATGGCAGGGAAAAGAATACTCTGATTCCCGGTCAATTCGAGTAAAGCTAATAAGGCCGCCAGCGGTGCTTGTAAGGTGGCACTCATCATCGCGCCCATGCCCAACAAGACATAAAAGGCCGCATCAGAGAACCCATTGGAAAACTGTTCGACTAACTCACCGACGACACCGCCTGCAATCGCACCCATAAAAATAGCAGGGCCAATCAATCCAGCGGGAATGCTAAACCCGACACACAACGACGTTGCGAGTAACTTGGCGACTAATATAAGCAGTAATGCAGAAATCCCTAACTGCCCTAAAATAACAACATCAACCGTGTCATAACCTATCCCCATTATCTCCGGACTGACTATACCAATGAGGCCGACCCCAATACCGGCGAGCGTCATGCGTAACCAGATATCAAACTTCAGCCCAAACTTGGTAATTATCTCCGTCAACCGAATAAAACCCGCAGCAATAGAGCCAATAAAAAGTCCCATTAAAATAATGATAGGTAATTCAAGAAATGAATGCAGATCGACAATATGAATTGAAATAAGTGGTTCTGTATCAAATACCAGTCGTGATACCACCGTCGCACTGACTGCCGATAGTATTACCGGGGTAAATCCAGTAATCGTATATTCCATTAAAATGACCTCCATTGCGAAGATCACACCTGCAAGCGGTGTATTGAAGGAAGCAGCAATCGCCGCCGCCGCACCACAACCGACTAGTGTTCGAATACTATTATTAGGTAGATGCAGGTATTGTCCCATCAAACTTGCGCTCGCTGCGCCTAAATGTACGCTGGGGCCCTCTCGACCTATAGATTGCCCCGAAGTGATCGCCACAATAGCGCCGATAAATTGCAATACTAGATTCCTCAAAGGTAAATTTCCTTCGTGATAGGACAATCGTTCTAGTACATGAATGACACCAACCCTTAGTGGCACCCGTGAAATAAAATGAAATAATAAGCCAAGGAGCAACCCACCCGCACTCGCTATCAATAAGCGGACCTGCCAATTTAGAGCTTCATAATTTTCAGGGTCCGCAGCGGGTAGAAATGACATTTGGGCGTATTCAGTACTATATCGAAAAAGGACAATCACCATCCCAGCAACGATACCCGTTACTAGACCAAGTAATGAGAGAGCGAACAGAGCTTGTTTCCCAGCCAACAAGACACGGGTACGTACCAGATATTCCAATAAGACGTTTATTTTCTTCTCCTCAAAAATGATAGCACTGTTATCTACTGGCAAGGTTTCACAAATAAACTAGTTAGTGAATCATGCTGTAACAGGATAAAATAGCCGAAAAGTTCACAGCTATGAAAATTATAATAATAAGTGAACATAGCGGTTTCATCACATCTTTAATATAACTTTTGTATTCTATATTTTTTGGGAGGGCGTAATGTCTGATATTGAAATTGCTCAAAAGGCAAAAATGAAGCGCATTGTTGATCTGGCAGCAGATCAATATGGGATAAAAAGTGAACACCTTGAGCCTTATGGCCACTATAAAGCAAAATTATCACTCAACTATATAGACAGCCTTAAAGGTAACAAAGACGGCAAACTCATCTTGGTGACGGCTGTCAGTCCTACCCCTGCTGGCGAAGGCAAAACAACAACCACTGTTGGTTTGGGTGATGCACTAAACCGCATCGGCAAAAAAGCCATTATGTGTCTCAGAGAGCCATCATTAGGGCCTTGTTTTGGTATGAAGGGCGGTGCGGCTGGTGGCGGTTATTCACAAGTCGTCCCAATGGAAGACATCAATCTACATTTCACTGGTGATTTTCACGCTATCGGTGTTGCCCATGCATTACTTTCTGCCATGATTGATAACCACATTAATCACGGTAATGAACTCGGTATCGACCCTCGACGAATCCAGTGGAAACGTGTTGTTGACATGAATGACCGAGCCTTACGCAAAATCACCGTTGGCCAAGGTGGTCCTGCAAATGGTTATCTACGAGAAGATGGCTTCGACATTGTCGTCGCCTCCGAAATTATGGCGATACTTTGCCTGGCTACTAGCCGTAAAGATTTAAAGGAACGTCTTGGACGTATTGTTATTGGGTATAAACGCGACAATAAAACTGCGGTCTATGCTCGCGACTTGAATGCGCAGGGTTCGATGGCGGCACTCTTAAAAGACGCCATTAACCCAAATATGGTTCAGACCCTGGAAAACAATATCGCCATCATCCATGGCGGCCCATTTGCAAATATCGCTCACGGTTGTAATACAGTTACCGCGACCAAGACAGGACTAAAACTAGCGGATTATGTAGTCACTGAAGGTGGCTTTGGTGCTGATTTGGGCGCTGAGAAATTCATTGATATTAAATCGCGCATGGCCGGTCTAAAACCTGCGGCCATTGTATTGGTTGCAACTATCCGCGCGATGAAATATCACGGTGGTGTTGCCAAGACAGACTTGAATAATGAAAACCTCGAAGCCCTTGATAAGGGCATGGTGAATATGGAACGCCATATCAACAATATCAATGATGTTTATGGCTTACCCTGTGTCGTTTGTTTAAATCATTTCACGCTCGATACGGACGCAGAAGTTGATATGCTACTGAAACGTTGTGAATCGCTTGGCACAAAGGCCGTGGTATCCAAACACTGGGCAGATGGCGGCGCGGGCGCTGAAGATCTGGCGCATGCGGTAGTGGATATCGTTGATAACAATCCAGGCACACACAAATATGTTTATGAAGATAATGCATCATTGACGGAAAAAATCGAAGCAGTATCAACCAAGGTTTATGGTGCGGGTTCCGTTTCATATGATCCAAAAGTGAAAAAACAGTTAGAAGACTGGAATGAAGAATATGGTTCTTACCCGGTTTGTATGGCCAAGACTCAGATGTCATTCTCAACAGATCCAACGGTGATAGGTGCCCCAACAGGGCATAACCTTCATGTCAGTGAAGTACGTCTGGCGAATGGTGCTGGTTTCATTGTAGCCATCTGCGGCAATATGATGACCATGCCTGGACTACCTAAAGTACCCGCGGCTGAACGTATTGATATTGATGACAATGGTAATATCACTGGATTGTTTTAACTCTATATTTTACTAATAAATCTGCTTAACTTGTTAAGGGCGCTATGAGCCCTTAACTCATTATGACTATTACTATGACTAAAACTAACTGCAAAATATATCGTTGCTCTAAACAAGATGAAATGTATCTCTATGTACATGAAGACAAAACGATTGATGATTTGCCTGAAGAACTTATTAAGATCGTAAAAGAACTAACTCATGTGATGGACCTCGAACTATCCCCTGAAAGAAAACTTGCTAGAGAAGATGTCTTGTTGGTGATGAAAAACATTAATGACAAAGGCTTTCACCTGCAAATGCCACCTGATCCACTAAAACCTATTCTACATTTCGGCGATTAGCTTGTTCTTAGCTTTCCTCTTGCGATAGAAAAATAAAGTCCAGGCACACACAGCATCGCTGCAATAGTAAACGTCAACCGAATAGCCTTCTCCAATGAATCATAAGTTGATGGTTCTATCTCAACAGTACCAATAACAATGACAAAGATTAACGTGACTAACACCATGCTACTCATTTGACCAACGATTCGCATCGTTGCCATGACGCCATTCGCACTACCATAAGAACGTTTCTCTACTGAACCCATAATTGCATTCACATTTGGTGACGAGAACAGACTAAACCCAAGTCCGGTTGTTACTAAAGCAAAGATTAAATAATTCAATGTTGATTCAATCTGTAAGTTTGAAAGTAATATCAACCCACAAGCACTAATAGCCATTCCCATTGTGGCAAGGTGCTTAGGTTCAAATCGATCAGACAACCTTCCCGCCAATGGCGAGAAAACAGCCATTGTTAACGGTTGACACATCATTACCATGCCGGCTGTTGTAGCAGACAGTTCCTTTAAATATTGCAAATACAGGCTAACCTGCACCACATTAGCAAAGGTCGCGGTATACATTATTAATGAAGCAAGACAAGAGAATGTGAAGACACGATTTGTAAAAAACAAGCTCACATCAAATATCGGATGTTTATGTACACGTTCAAATAAAAAGAAGAATATAAACCCAAGCATAGCAACACCAAGAAAAATGAAACTGCTATATGCAGGCAAAAAGGAGACACCAATACAAATCATTAATATCGATAAGGCGTATAAAAGCGCACCAAACAGATCAAAACTACCACGCTCATCCGCCGACCAGTCACCCTTCACAAAAAATAACCCAACACACAGAACAATAATAGCTAATGGGATATGCACCATAAAACTTGCACGCCAACCAAAACTGTCAATGACATAGCCACCTATTAACGGTCCAATCGTTAACCCTAGGTAAATTGTTGAGACAGTCAGACCTATCGCTTGACCGCGTTTAGCAGGTGGAAATACAGATGAAACGATTGCGACTTGCGTTGCATATAGCATTGCAGCACTAACACCCTGTAAAAACCGCGCTGAAATTAACATGGTGCCATTGATCGCGAAGGCTGCGATTAAGGATGTAACAATGACACTCGCTGTTCCCAATAGAAATATTCTTTTACGCCCCACCATATCGGCAATGCGACCAAAGATTAAAACAAACATCGCACTCGCCATCAGATAGGCCATCGGCACCCAACTTATCAATACCGCATTCATTGACAGATCAGTGGCAATAGCAGGCAGTGCCACATTAACAGCCGATAACATCAACGGTGTTGTAAACGCATTTAACAACACCATCACTAAGGTAATACGCTGTAAAGGGCTTTTAGACTGATTGTCTTGCATGTTTCTTAATAACTGTTATGAATTGAACTGAATTCTACAGTGTTTGCAGGTATTAAAAAGCCCTACAGGGTCTACAGACATCAAAACAAAACAACTGCGCTTGAAGGACTAATTTTTTGTGAGATAATTATGCTTCAATCGACCCAAAGCAGACATTATTCTAAATCACTTCATTATGATAATTAATTTCACCGGACCAACGTTTTATCATCAAGAAGATGAGAATGTATTCTTTGGATGGATTTATAATTTACCTGGATATGTTGATATTAAAGGTAAAGGAATAGAGTTGTTTTTAGAATTAGATAAAGACGCGACTGAAGATACATTAAACCAATTAAAAGCAATATTTAAACGTTGGGATATTAAGTCATGTTCGTTAAATGAACTGACTGAACATTTAAATTAGCATGACTGCTTCTGGCCGAAAGAAGAGTCACAATGAAACCGACCCAAAGCTGATGTTTAAATAATTACATGGCCGTCTTCTCCACATAACAGAAAGAAGAAAAATATTAGAAGAGAAAAATTAATTAAAAAATAGACCTAATGGTATTTATAAAACAGTCTCGAAATTAATCGAGTTTCCTATTAATCATACTGTTATACGTAAAGAGGGAAGCAATGAAGCTCAGGAAAGCAATCTACATAAACTACAGAGGCATACAAGGTAGCGCCGAAGTGGATTATGGAAATACAAATATTTTTGTAGGTCGTAACGATGCAGGCAAATCCACCCTGCTAAGAGGGCTAGACCTTTTCCTAAACAATACTGAAGCGCTACCAGATATTTCTAACGTATTTTCTGATTCTGATACTTGCAGTATCGAACTCGCTTTCGAAGGACCGTTTCCCGCAATTACGATCGACGAAGCAATACCTACCAGCTTCGAAGCAGAATTACTTTTTGATGAAAACAAACAGCTCAGAATAAAAAAAGAATGGGACACAACAAAGTCACAAATTAAACCAGTTACCTACATTCGGAGAAAAACATTCGGTGATGAGGATTTCCTACTAGAAACTGAACGGCAGCTAATTGCGCGATGCCAAAGAAATGGTATTGAGACTAATAAAGCGAACGGGGAAGAATTTAATAATCCAGAGAAGCGAGAAAAACTCCGAGAACTTTTTTTAGACGAGGAGAAAGAGCTTACTTTCATGTGGGAACCATTACCTACATCAGGAAGCAATAGAGCAAAACGTATTCATGATCAGGTTAAATCAATTCTCCCGAGCTTCGAATATTTCCGAGCCGACACAGCCCTATCAGAAGCAGAGACATCAATTCAAAGACATTTTAGAGGTGTCGCTTCGAAAGCAATGGCAGAAGCAGGAATAGCAGACGTTGAAACTAAGGTTCGAGAAGTGCTTGACGGGGTTTTAAAAGAAATCTCTACCAAGATGAATCAAGTATTGCCCGATTCAGACCAAGTAGGCTCTTCAGTAAATTTTGACTGGTCAAAGGGAGTGCAAACAGGATTTAAAAGCGTTAATGATCAAGCCGCTCTTCCTCTAACTTTTCGAGGTGATGGCTTTAGAAGAATTACAATGATGTCTTATTTTGAGTATCTTGCTGAAGAGCAGGCCGAGGAAAACCAAAATATGATTTTTGGTTTTGAAGAACCAGAAACATTTCTTCATCCTAAAGCACAAGAACAACTTCATGAAAAACTTTTGGGCTTAGAGCAATCGGGATATCAAGTAATCGTTACCACTCATTCGCCAATAATTGTGGCGGCTTCTGACACAAACACAATTTCACATATTGCTAGTGAGCTTGAAAATTATAATATTGAGCAACATGTCGATAATATCCAACTAATTGCTGACGACCTAGGTATTACACCAGACAATCAATTTATTAAGCTATTTGAACGCGCCAAAGTCCTTGTTCTAGTCGAAGGCCCAGATGATGTAAGTGCTTTCAATTATATGGCTCAGCTATATAAAGATGAGAATAAGATTCCAGCAACCTTTGAGGAGCAAGAGATAGTTCTTGTCCCCGTTGGAGGTTGTGACTCAGTTATGCATTGGGTTAATCTAAATATCCTTCGTGATCTTGATAAACCGTATTATGCCATTCAGGACTCAGACAGAGATGCACAGAATGCTCCGTCCCAAACCAGAGAGAAATTACTTGAATTAGGTTTGACTGAACTTGATGATTTTTGGGTACTACGAAAAAGAACTTTAGAAAATTATTTAAATAAACAAGCTTTAGAACGACTAATCCCTGACATTGAAATAGACTTTGATGACTTCACTAGAATGAAACCATTGTGCGCCCAGCATGCTTCTGCTGTGTCATTAGGCGGCAAGAAAGTAGTTGATAAACATTTTCAAAGCCAGACTTTCAATGAAATAGAAGCATCCTTCGCGGATGCGGATGGAAATGATGAATTCATTAATTTATATGAAAGAGTTTGTCGCAAGCTTTAAGAAACGTATAACAAGCACGTCAATTAGGACGTTTGCAAGTTCGCGCCTATTCCGTGAGCCTTACTTCCGCTTCTGGCCGATAGCTGAAATTTTTATTAGTACACTAATTCTCCAACCAGCCACCTACGGCTTGTATCGGTGTCATATCACTCTCTTTATTAATCCAGGCTGACACCGCCATCTTTGGTGCTGTTTCAATAATATCAGGCAATTCTGTCATTACCGAATAGGAAGATTTGTCTTTATATAATGGAATCGACTTATAACCTAATACAGTAAAATCGTGTTTAAGTTCTTTATTATTATTTTCGCCTGATTTCACATTGGTTTTAATATCAAACCCCAGCACAGCAACATTGAGTATTAATGTTTTGTCTGGCATAACTTCGGTTGGATTAAATACAGCGACTAAGTCCATATCAGAAATTTTAAGACTCAACTGCCCTACTTTCTTATCTGTCTCTGTCGATAATGTTCTTACTCCAAAAAATGAACGCCACTCTTCTCCATTCAATAAAAACCCGGGGGTATAAACTGTCTTCAAATTTTTAGACCGTGCGTATCGACGTTGTCTCGCCGAGTACTCAGGGGAAGAAAATCGATCTGTCCAACCAATATAATTCCAGTAATCAACGTGAAACCCTACGGGAACTAGTGAACGCCATAGATCCGGATGCGTCTTAAGTTTACTAATCCATTGATCAGCCGGCGGGCAACTGCTACAGCCTTCAGAGGTATAAAGTTCAAGCAGACTAACTTGAGTATCGGGACTAGAGATAATCACATCCGCTTTAATAGAGGCGGCAGTAGTTAAGAGTAAAACGATAGATATTAGAGAAAATTTAGACATTACTTTAACCGCCAATTTAATAATGTCGATTTGACTAGTCTTGTCGCCTAATGTTCAATGCCATTCAAAACATTCATTCAATAATAAACATAATCTAAACGATGAATCAATTTGAGCAGTTCTGGGCCATTGTAGTCGATCTCTTTTGGGGCTTACCACTTGTCGTATTTATTCTCGCAACAGGCATTTATTTTTCCTATATTTCACGCTTCAAACCATTTCTAGGTTTCATACATGCACTCCAGATTCTCACGGGGAAGTATGATGATAAAAATGGCCCGGGAGAGCTCTCACACTTTCAAGCCTTAGCAGTAGCCCTTTCCGGCACCATAGGCATGGGCAATATTGCTGGCGTCGCTATCGCCATCAGTCTCGGTGGTCCTGGCGCTATCTTCTGGATGTGGATGGCGGGCTTGTTCGGCATGGTAATTAAGTTTTTTACCTGCACTCTTTCATGTCTTTATCGAAAGAAAGATGAAGATGGTATTGAACAGGGCGGCCCAATGTACTTTATTGAAGCAGGTTTGGGTAAACGCTTTAAGCCGCTTGCCATTCTATTTGCTATTGCCGGTTTAATCGGTTGCATACCGATGTTTCAGGTCAATCAACTGGCAAGTTTATTACAAGATGAGTTTTCAGTTGCACCTATTTATACAGGTATCGGCGCACTCGTCTTTATCGGCACGATTATCATCGGCGGTATAACGCGTGTCGGTTATGTCACAGCCCGTATCGTACCGTTTATGTTTCTGGCTTATGTCTTAAGTAGTTTTGTTGTCATTACAATAAACATTGATGCAATACCGACCATATTACTTGATATTTATCATACAGCTTTTGGTGCAGAAGCTATGTACGGTGGCGCTACTGGACTCGCTTTTAAAGAAGTCCTTGTTACTGGAATAAAACGCGCCATCTTTTCTAATGAAGCTGGCGTAGGTACAGAAGCCATGGCGCATGGCACAGCGAAAACAAGAGAGCCTGTGCGAGAAGGACTGGTCGCAATGTTAGGCCCATTCTTTGACACACATATTGTCTGCACATGCACTGCATTAGTGATACTAAGTTCTGGCATCTATTCTAGCGAAAGCGGTATCGTAATGACGGCACTGTCTTTTAATCAAACCTTGCCGGGGATAGGCCACTACATTGTCTATACCGTATTCACATTATTTGCCTTGTCAACAATGATTACCTACTCGTACTACAGTTTAAAATGTGCACGTTATTTGTTTGGTAAAAAACTCGGTAGTAAATTTGTTTATGTCTATTTGGCGATCATTCCTATGTGTGCAGTCTGGACTCAAGGAACCATCATTAATATTATCGACACCATGTTTGCTTTGATGATCTTTCCAACCTTGGCGGCAACAATTCTCCTTTCCAGAAAAGTGGTTGATGAAATGCATCGTTATTTCGATAAATTTTAAACCACACCTATCTAGATTTAATACTGGCACGTATTGCGTTGTTAAAACTCAAGGTGTTTGGGGGTTCTTGGGAAAGGAATAACATCGCGAATATTTGAAACACCGGTAACCAGCATTAATAAACGTTCAAACCCCAGCCCAAAGCCAGCATGCGGCACGGTGCCATACTTACGTGTGTCCAGATACCACCAGTAGTCTGCCTCATCGAAGTTCATATCATTGATACGTTTCTTTAATACATCATATCGCTCTTCACGTTGCGAACCACCGATAATCTCGCCAATAGCTGGGACAAGGATATCCATAGCCGCCACTGTTTTTTCATCATCATTCAAACGCATATAGAATGCCTTGATATCTTTTGGGTAGTCATAAACGATGACCGGCTGTTTGAAATGTTCTTCCGTCAAGAATTGTTCGTGTTCAGATTGCAGATCTTTACCCCAAGTAACATCGTATTCAAATTTCTTACCTGATTGTTCAAGGATCGTGATCGCTTCTGTGTACGGTAAACGAATAAAATCATTATTAATAATGTTATCCAGAGTTGTCATCAAGTTTTTATCAACAAACTTAGCAAATAGTTCCAGATCTTCCGCACATTCTTCTATGGTATATTTAACAAGGTACTGAATAAACTCTTGTCCGAGCTTCATATCGTCCTGCAAATCGGCGAATGCCATCTCAGGTTCTATCATCCAGAACTCAGACATATGCCGACTGGTATTTGAATTCTCGGATCGAAAAGTTGGCCCAAACGTATAGACATTACCCAGACTTAGACAAAATGTTTCTACTGATAATTGTCCTGAAACTGTCAAGCTAGCTTCTTTACCGAAGAAGTCTTTTTCATAATCAACCTCACCATCCTTTTTAGGGACATCATTCATATCCAGTGTAGTAACACTGAACATCTCTCCTGCCCCTTCACAGTCTGACCCGGTAATGATAGGTGTATGTACCCATTGAAAATCACGTTCTTGAAAGAATTGATGGATGGCAAATGATAATTTGGATCGTATACGAAAGATTGCGCTATATTTATTTGAACGCGGCCTTAAATGAGCAATTGTGCGTAAGTACTCATCCGTATGGCGTTTCTTCTGAAGCGGAAAATCATCAGGCGCTATACCGAGTATCTCAATTGAGTCTGCACGTACCTCCCATTTTTGTCCTTTACCTAGAGACTCAAGCAATTCACCGCTAACTGTTATTGCTGCGCCGGTTGTCAGTTTTACTATCTCTTGATAATTATCAATGTCGCTGTCAGCAATGACCTGAATATTTGCCAGACAGGATCCATCATTGAGTTCGATAAATGAAAAATCTTTACTCTCTCTTTGTGTCCTGATCCATCCTTTTATTAATACAGCACCTTTTGCTTTATTTGCATTCAATAATTCAACAATTTTTGATCTTTCTGCCATTACTGTTATCTCTTATATTTTTAATTATTTAATCGGCGACACGAATATATTCTCCGGCTGCCTCTCGACTCGTACCGACTAACAATCTTGTCTTACCATCACTATCTTGCTCGACATAACCTGCAGCTTCAATTCTTTCTCCTTTTTGAACTTGGCCGATATAAGTTGCCGTATAAGAAACAACCTCACTAATAGTTTCATGATCAGTAAAGTAGCGTGCTGGAAAGTCATACGCATAGGTATCATCAGTTACTATGGACTCAATTTTTTCGCGTCCCTGCTTTTGAAATGGCCCATTCTCCTGGAACCGTTCAGAAACTTCAGGAATCATGCTGATATCAACTTTACTCGTACCGGATATACATTTATTAAATTTTCTTTTTTCATGTAAACAATAATCTTCAAAACTTATATCACAGGATCTTCGTTGAAAAGCGTCAATCCACGATGGATTATCTAATGCTTCTAGTTCTCCTGACTCAATGTAATTTTTTATAGATTGTCTTACCTTATAAAATAATTCGCGCCCATAAATTATTATATCGATATCAGACTTTTCATTATGCGTGTCTAACATCAATGAACCGCTGATACCTAGATGATCTTCCTGGATTCCTGCATCAAGTAAAAGCTTGAGTATTTTAATAGCATCTCGTTGTTTGCCATCAGGTCTAGTCATGTTTAGAAGTCGAGTCACAGTTTGATCGGGCTGGTAAATATGTCCGATAGATCCCAGCGGAATACCATGTAAGTCACTATCCGCATAGTGACTGTGAAACTGGAACTCCGGGTATGAATCACTAATCAGATCCCCAGCCTGTTCCGTAGCAAGCTTACGCATTCCATGTTCATCTTTAATATAACGTAACCAGGTCAATGCGCGATTTTCTTCCTGAAATTCACTTACAACGGCAAAAAACAATTTGTCATCGACGCCAATATAATCTTTAGGTCGAATAAGCATTCCCTAATCTCTTAACTCATTATATCGATGACAATCTAACGTGTGATCATTAACCATGCCTGTCGCCTGCATAAATGCATAACATATTGTTGATCCAACAAAAGTAAAGCCCCGCTTTTTTAAATCTTTTGACATGCGCTCAGAGATTTCAGTCTTTGCAGGAATATATTTCAATGATTTCCATGAGTTCTGGATTGTCTTGAATTCTGTGAACTGCCATATATATTTATTAAAGGTACCAAATTCTTCGCGCACTTTTATAAATGCATGTGCATTTTTAACAACAGATCTAATCTTTAGTTTATTTCTGATAATACCGGGGTTATTCAATAAGGACTGTATTTTTGCTTCTTTATAGGTAGCAATTATATTGAAATCAAATTTATCAAATGCCGCGCGATATGCTGTGCGTTTCTTAAGCACTGTAATCCAGCTCAATCCAGCTTGCGCGCCTTCCAATATAAGAAACTCAAATAACTTCTTATCAGAATGAACGGGCACACCCCACTCCTTATCGTGGTATTTAATATAAAGTGCATCTCCCTCGCACCATTGACATCGTTTCATATCATAACTTATTGTTTTAAATGTGATTACTACACTATTCCCAAGTAAAACGTATTCAATATCCCGTTCTTTACTAAAGCAACACTAATCTTTGCCGGTACACGTTAGTATTTTCAATACTTTATCATTTTTTTCTCATTATTATTAATCAATCATAAATTATAATTACTGCAAAACGACTTCAATTAATGTTAGTGGTAACTATTCTATTTGTCTTATCAGTTATGTTTTTAATTAACCGGTTCTTCAATGGATTATTCGTTTTCAACATCTTAATTTTATCTATTTCAAGAACGTTCCCGAGTTTGTTGAAATACTGGAACAAGCTATTCAATGTATCCCATGATAAATAATTTTGACGAATACATGATGAAAACCGATAACATAATTAAATTATGTAATGACAATATGTTCATGGTTACTGAACTCAGTATAGAACTTAAGCAACATATAGCACCCATGCTCATTGATAATGTTTTAGTCGATGTACTACATTTTTTAGCGACTATATTCAATATCAATTCCAATTTCATCATTCTCACAAGTCTGATCATTTTTAGAAAGATACATATAAAAACCACGCAGCTGCATAGGTCATAACGGCACTAGAATTAAGTGAAGAAAAGACAGCTTGCTTACTACGATACCTTAACCAAATTACCAAACCGTAATCTGCTCATAGAAATACTTGAGATGGATATACACCACATGAGGAAACACATAATGACCCAAACCATTCTTGATATGGCCAAAAAACTTTGATACGCAATGAAGATATTGAAGATCAGTATGCCGCTGACTTTTAAAGAATAGTGGTTGCGATTATGCTCAAGGTTTATATTTTCAACACCCAGTCCCTGTAGAAGCATCGGATGTTACAAAAATTTATGCTACAGCCATCGACACCTCTAACGTCACACCTTTATTAAGTAAGGCTTAACTTCATAAGATAATTTCCACCGACGGTATTTATATTCATGCCTAATGGCTTACCGAACCTTCAGCCCCCAAGCCCGTTTGAGAACGCACATATTGATCTTCAAAAGCTAATACTTCTTCATGCGCTGACGTGGAATTATCCAGTTTCGAAATAATATAGATCGATATAAATGCAGCGCTCATAGAAAACAAAGCTGGGTGTTTATAAGGAAATATTGCTTCCGGATTGCCAAGGATATCCACCCAGATTGTTGGCCCTAATATCATACAAAGGACAGCAGTGATGAGACCGATACCACCACCAAAAAAAGCACCTCTTGTCGTTAGTTTTTGCCAAAACATTGATAAAAATAATACCGGAAAATTGACGCTCGCAGCAATAGCAAATGCAAGCCCAACCATATAGGCAACATTCTGTTCTTCAAAAACGATACCAAGCAGTATTGCAGCAATACCCAAAACAACCGTTGCAATTCGGGACATCCGAATCTCTTCACCCTCTAACGCCTCCCCATGGCGGAAGACACTGGCATACAAATCATGTGAAATTGCTGAGGCACCTGACAATGTTAAACCAGACACAACTGCAAGAATTGTGGCAAAGGCAACGGCTGAGATAAAACCCAAAAATATCTCTCCGCCAACAGCATTAGATAGATGAATTGCAGCCATGTTATTACCGCCCAGAATGCCACCTGTTACAGGGTCAAGAAACTCAGGGTTATTAACTAGTAATACAATCGCACCGAAACCAATGATAAAAGTTAGTATATAAAAGTAACCAATAAACCCAGTTGCATAAATAACAGATTTTCTCGCTTCTTGTGCATCGGGTACGGTGAAAAATCGCATCAAGATATGTGGTAGACCAGCAGTACCGAACATGAGCGCAAGTCCAAGTGAAATAGCAGATACAGGGTCAGACACCAAGCCACCAGGAGACATGATATTAATACCGCTTTTATGTACTTCGACAGCCTTGACAAATAATGTCTCAAAAGAAAAATTCATTTGATACATCACGGCAATCGCCATGAAACTTGCGCCACACAGTAATAGTATTGCCTTGATTATCTGTACCCATGTTGTTGCTAACATGCCTCCAAAGGTAACGTACAGAATCATCAATATACCTACGATTACTACGGCAAAATGATATTCGAGGCCAAATAGTATTTGTATTAACTTACCAGCACCGACCATTTGGGCAATCAGGTACAATAAGACAACGGTCAGAGTGCCACATGCAGATAAACTACGTATGGGTAATGGCTTTAACCGATAACTGACCGCATCAGCAAAGGTGTATTTACCCAGGTTCCTTAACCGTTCTGCTAACAGAAAAAGGATAATCGGCCAACCAACTAAAAAACCTATGGAATATATCAGTCCATCAAAACCACTAGCAAAAACCAGCCCAGAGATACCTAAAAATGATGCAGCAGACATATAATCCCCGGCAATAGCCAGTCCATTTTGTAACCCAGTGACCGAACCACCTGCGGCATAGAAATCTTTAGTGCTTTTAGTACGTTTAGCTGCCCAGTAAGTTATTCCCAATGTTCCTGTTACAAAAACAAGGAACATCGCAATAGCGGTTACATTGACAGGTTGTCGCGTCACCTCACCTTGTATTGCGTCGGCAGCAAATGGTATTGCAGGCATAAACAACATGGCAGCGCTAGATAATAAACGACAAGTTAGATTAATCATCACAAGCATTCTCAGCACGCTCAATAACATCTTTGACCAATTGATCAAATTCTCTATTAGCCCGAAACACATAAATACCGGTGAGCACGAAACTTAGCAGAATAATGGATAATGCTACAGGAATACCCCATGTAATGATCTGACCTTCTATAATGGGAATAGCGAATAGTTCTGGTATAAACGCGATAATCAATATGAAACTAAAATAGCTGGTCAATAGAATACTGGCTAATAACCAGCTAAAACGCCCCCGCTTTAGCTCAAGTTCATGAAATTCCGGATCTGCATAAATCCGTCGATAGAGATGTTGCATGATATCTGCGTTCCCTTATTTTTATAATTTTCTTATAGTAACATAGTCACTTCATGGGCCAGCACTAACAAAATTGACAGCGTCATCCCGGAATTAGTCGAATTTCTATAAAAATCAGGTAATATTGTAAAAACTGACTATATTTTAATGAGACGACCTCATTATTGTATATGAACGTATAGCTCAATTTGTAGCGGTATCTTCATATTTGAATATTTATTTTACCGCTAAATTAACTCGTGACTGATATCCCGAAATATCCTTATAGAGACTTCATCCACTTGCTTGTTCATCTGCCGAGCATGGAATGCCACTATCTATACGAACCTTATCAAGGATTGCGATGATTAAACATTTATTAACTTGGCCACTAATCATTTTTCTTCTACTACTTACATTATTATTGAGTAGTTTCTATGGTTCCTATCAGTTAACCAAATCGATAAAGAATAATAACGAACATTTAAAGATAATCACTATCGCCAATAATATCAGCAGTTTTGTTAAGCGCGCTGAATCCCATCTCTTTTTCTACTTAACACTTGGCAACAAAAGCGACCGAGATATTTTTTTTAGCCATATGGATTCATTGAAAATGAATTTATCCAGACTAAAAATGAATAATAAATTTGAAATCATGACTAAACTCGACTCCGAAAAAGAAATTTTCCAGCTGGGGATGAAATTAGTTGAGTATAAAGATGAATCAATTTCAAGCAATTCTGACTTCAACTATGCTTCACATAAGGAAAGTTTACTTTTATTTGATAGGTTAAGTAGTGACATAAGAGTAGCCGGCGTAGATCTAGTAGACAAAACTACAACTGACCTTAATAAAAGTTCAGAAACCATTCTTGAGCATTCAAAAATAATTTATATATTAATTTTTATTTCGGGAATAACTTGTCTACTACTAATAACATTACAGATTAAAAAACGTACGAATGATTTAGAATACTCGCAAAAACTTGCCTATGATCTGGATAAGATTTCAAACACCGATGAACTTACAAAGATTGGTAACAGGAGATCCTTTAATTCGGTTTTTGTCACTGAATGGCAAAGAGCTATCCGGAATAAAAAACCAATTGCATTACTGATTATCGATATTGATTTTTTTAAGTTATTCAATGACACCTATGGTCATGTTGAAGGAGACAGATGCCTGACAAGAGTGGCCCAAACATTACAATCTTGCATGAAGAGACCTGCGGATTCAATTTGGCGTTATGGTGGCGAAGAATTTGCCATTATATTACCTGACACTGATAACGCTTATAATCTTGCCGATACCTGTAGAAAGACAGTTGAAAAATTACAAATACCTCATAGTAGTTCAACAGTATCCAGGTTCGTCACCATCAGTATTGGTGTTTGCATATGCAGCCCTAATCAAGATACTAATTCAATGTCTTTCATTATCGATGTAGACAAAGCACTCTATCGCGCTAAAGAATCTGGTCGCAATAGAGTTTGTACAGATAATGATAATAACGCCCCTGATGTAATCGATAGTCCAACGATACAAAACGATACTGACCAATAATTATATTCAGAAACAAACCTAATTACTTTGGAAATCTATCATGGGCTGGCAGTTCTGACGTGCAGCAAAACCATTCTGCTTTCGATTGCCAAAATACATTCCACAGTGGCTTGATACCAGGGTCATCATCCAGAGTGCCCGCTGTTACAACTATATTTTTTCCGCCTTGTACTGCCCAGGGCAATGATGAACCGCATTGTTTACAAAAAGTTGATGCGAAATATTTTGCGTCAGGCTGCTCAAAACGTCCCAGGAGTTCCTCTCCTTTGGTCCATTTAAACCGCTCTGGAGGCACGAATAAATTCGATGAATGTGCACTTCCACTAGTCTTTCTGCAGCGAGAACAATGACAATACTGAAATATTTTAAACGGTCCTTCTATTTCATAAGCTATTTCACCACACAAACAACTTCCTTTAAAAAAAGTATTCGTCATGCTGCACCCTCCTACTTCTAATTATATGGTTATTCATGATTCGCGGAATTTTGTCCAGTATTCGTCAGCGACTCTCCACCATCAACAACTAATATTTGGCCACAAATAAAGTCATTAGTTAACAGATAGAGTAATGCTTGTGCAATATTATCGACCCGTCCTTGTTGTTTTAGCGGAATACCCTCAATACGCCAATCAATATATTCCTGACTGCGGGTACTGGCAGGCAGTACTACGCCAGGAGCAATCCCGTTGACACGCACATCAGGGGCTAATTCTACTGCAGCCAAACGCGTGAATTCAGCCAATGACTTTTTCGAAAGTGCATAGGCTGAATATTGATACTGATTAAATGCAATTTTATTATCAATAATATTAATGACATCGCCGCTCTTACACTGCTGCGCAAAAGCTTGTGTGAGCAAGTATGGGGCCTGAAAATTTACCTTGAACTGTTTTTCAAGTAGCGACGCTGGTGTTTCCATCATTGTTGCCTGATCGTATACAGAGGCGCTATTTATTAATACATTCAAGTCTGGGAATTGTTTTCGCACTTTTTTGATTAAATCACTAACGTTATTTTTCTCACTAAAATCAAACTGAAAAATCTCACAATTAACACCCATTTCTCTAAACTCTTTCGCTGTTGCCGCAGCTTGTTCAGATGACGAGTTGTAATGGATGGCCAGCTTATAACCTGCGCTAGCTAAAGTCGTACAGAATACCTTTCCCAATCTGACCGCGCCTCCTGTGATGAGTGCAGTACCTTTTGACATTTTTTTTGAATGCGGCATATTAAGTGTCTGAACCTTTAATGTGTATTGAGAGTTTATCCAGTTTGAATAAACTTAACGAATTTAATTTCGTTTAATAATAACAATTTATGATATCAACTATTATTTCAGTCGGCTCTAACATTGAGCCCCATAAAAATTGCGAGGCAGCCAGAGAAATTTTGCTGTCGGAAACAACTTTCAAAGGAAAGGCTAGCTATATCGTTACTAAACCCTGGGGATATGAAGACCAGGCTGACTTTTTAAATTGCGCATTCTGGCTAGAAACCGACTCAGACTTTGAAACATTTAACAGCTATCTTAAAACTGTAGAAAAACGACTGGATAGAATCAAACATGGAAACAAAGCGGGGCCACGTACTATCGATCTGGATATTGTTATTTGGGACAACGAGATAATTGTTGATGATTTTTATGATAAGGATTTTGTTCGGGTACCAGTTACAGAGTTGATTGAAGCTCACTCACTGACTATCAAGGGTTATCCTGGAGAGGCTTGTTGATTATCATCAAGTACACATTTGGTATCAGGGCGTATACAACTCTTTATAAAATCCACTTGTCGATAACTGAATCTCTATTGATTCCGAGCCTTTATTTTGCCAATACCACCCATGCGTTCCATCAAAGGGCGCTGTAAAAGTGCCGCTAGCACCAGATGCATCATTACCCTCCCAATAGCTGGTAAACTCATCTCCTCTAGTATTGAGTGCTTCACCATGCATATCGAAGTACGCGACACCACCCGTCACTTTCCAATTAAAAACAAAATTTTCATTTTTATTCATTACGACTTTTATCTCTGTACCTCGGTTTGGTACTAGTGTCAACGTCATCGTGTCAGAACGAAAGGGTGTTGCACTTTTCCACACTGGTTCACTCACAGTAACTGATTCAATGACTTCAAGCTGTGTCGTTGTAATCACATTCCTGGGCTCACTAGTGATGTTCATTTGAGTTAAACCCAGCTTTTCTCCAAGACCTGTAGGATCAATGCCATACTCTGCAGGTAAAATTATCGTGATCAGCAAGAGACACCCTGTAATGAAAGCAACCAAAGTAGCTTTCATTAGACTTTTGCTAGATGGAAGTCCTGTACCATTTAAACCTGAAATATCATGCAAAACATTTTCCTCAAGAAGTAATGAAGTAACCACCTAGTTGATAGCCCATCAGTAAAAAACCAGCCAACATTAAAACAGCATTAGTATTAAACGCCTGCCTCACGAAAATGTCGCTACGACGCCAATAATTCATCAGGATTAAAATAGTCGCTAAAGAAAGTAATTGGCCAATCTCTACACCAATATTGAAAGATACTAAATTAGCGAGCAGGCCTTCTTCCGACAAAGTAAAATCTTGTAACTTTGTAGCTAGACCAAAACCATGAAAAAAACCGAAGATAAGCACCGCTGCTTTTGTATTAGGCTGAAACCCAAACCAACGTTTATATGCGCCAAGATTATCCAATGCTTTATATACGACAGAAAACCCGATTATTGCATCAACGATATACGGATTTATGTGTGTTCCACTCAATACACCGTAGAGTAAAGTAACACTGTGACCGACTGCAAATAACGTGACATAGACTGCAACGTCTTTCATCTTATAGAGAAAGAAAACCACGCCTATCAGAAATAACAGGTGGTCATATCCAGTCACCATATGCTTAGCGCCTAGATAAATGAAAGGAAAAAGTTGAGCACCATTGGCTTGTTCAATGAATGCGGCATCTCCTTCTGCCACACCATGGGCATTAACCAAAGCCGTCATTGCAACGTAGACTGGTAGTGCAAAGATAAGACAGAAAAATGCTTTGCGCATAATCACAAAAAACCATCCTGAAATGAATGATGATTAATTAGTATTACTTTCATCTTATGCTGATACTTCGATAAATAAATAGTGCGCCGAGCATCAATACATATGTTGGCCACCATTGATGCTTAGTGTTGAACCGGTGATAAAGCCCGAATCATCACTTGCCAAAAAACAAACCCCTTCAGCGATCTCTTCTGGTTTACCCAACCTTTTAACCGGGATTTTCGCAATGATTTTTTCAAGTACATTTTCTGGAACCGCACGAACCATCTCAGTATCGATATAGCCTGGCGCAATTGCATTAACTGTAATGCCCTTACCTGCACCTTCTTGTGCTAATGCCTTGGTAAAACCATGTATCCCTGATTTAGCAGCGGCATAATTAACCTGACCATACTGACCGGCTTGTCCATTGATAGAACCGATATTGATAATCCGACCAAAACCTGTTTCGCGCATATGCTCTATAACCAATCGACTTAAATTAAAACACGAAGTAAGGTTTGTTTTAATAACATCTTCCCATTGATCAACGTCCATTCTATTAATCGTTGTATCACGTGTAATACCCGCATTGTTAACTAATACTTCTACCTGTCCAAGCTCTGCCGTAATCTTTTTAATCCCTTTCTCACAAGCAGAAAAATCACCAACATCAAATTTATAGGTAGAAATACCTGTTTTTTTTGTAAATTCCTCCGCCTTTTGATCGTTTCCAGCATAGTTTGCTGCAACTATGTAACCTCTGTCTTTTAATGCAATACTGATTGCTTCACCAATACCACGAGAACCACCTGTCACTAATGCAACTCTTGCCATTTTCCCTCTCCTCATTAATTGCTGTTTAATTCATAAAAATTATGTTTATTTCTTATTATGTTAAGGGCTTTAACCCTTTTAAAAATCTCACATATTACTTTAATTCCCCTGCCTGCCAGTTTGAGAGAACCGGTTAGCATTAATATAGTCAACCTCATCCAGTCCAGGTTGAATATAAGTTCATACTATTGATAAAAACCAAGCCCTTTTACATTGTAATTTTCCTGTCTGATCAAATATCAGGGGTCCGTTACCCTGCCTCGTAATACCTTTGTTCTGCCTCGCTGAGTTTTACTATCCACCCTCTTTTTCTTGGCATTCTTGCTTGGCTTTGTTGGCCGCCTTACTTTCTGAACAATTGTCGCTGCATTGATTAATTCTTCTAAACGCTTAAGTGCATCTAAACGGTTCTTTTCTTGGGTGCGAAATTGTTGAGCCTTAATAATGACAACACCTTCATTACTAACTCGTCGGTCACGCAAACCCAAAAGTCGTATTTTTATAATGTCCGGGAGTGAAGAGTCATTAATATCAAATCGTAAATGAATTGCCGAAGAGACTTTATTAACATTTTGCCCTCCTGCCCCCTGTGCGCGGATTGCAGTTAGCTCAATCTCGTCATCAGGGATGGTGAAATGATCATATGCACCAATTTTGACTGAAATCATTTCAATTTTAGAACGTTCAAACCACTGCCTTTTTATAAATATGCCATGTTGTATGACCTAGAACAGGCAAGACAACAAGCAAACCTAAAAATGCTGGAATAAACGATGTCATTATCGCAAGAGTAACGAACACACCCCATGAAAGCATGACAATAGGACTTTTAAGCACCGTGCCAACACTTGTAATCATAGCGGTAATAAAATCTATATCACGCTCTAATAATATTGGAAAAGATATTACCGTTATCGAAAATAGAAATAGTGCCAAAAACGCACCCACTACGTGACCAACGATAACAAAAGTCCAACCCTGCGGCGTAAATGCGACGATCTCAAAAAAATCTCCCCAGGTGGAAAACGACATTTGACCAAGGATCAGCGCGAGAAGAAGTCGGATCTGGTACATCCAAATCCAGAAAACGAAGAGCATGACAAAAGCCATCCAACGTAATTCGCGACTAGCTTGGCTCCACACTACCGATAGTATCTCATTCCAGACCAACGGTCGTCCCGACTGAAGTCGACGACTAACTTCATAAAGACCAACAGCTGCAAATGGACCAATTAAGGGGAAGCTAATCATGACTGGATAGATCATCCAGGTTTTTTTCCAGACTAGTAGAGATTGGATAATAAATATCCCGCCAATAGCAAAGACGCCTCCAAAAAACAATCCAAACATAGTGGCCATACGAAAATCCGATATGCCCTTGCTAAGACAAACCTTGAGGTCTTCAAAAGTCAGCGCTTTTACAACCGGCATGGGCGTAAGCGGTTCTCTAACCACAGTTCCAACTCTATTTTCGTTTGTATCTGTGTCTGACATAATTCGAATTTATATCGAAACTTATCTATATAGTAATACAACCCTCTCAAAATTCAACAAGCACGGATTCACAGTATCACGGACTATTTCAGCGTATCTTTCTTATTGCTTCCCAACTCTTGTAGATAGATAGAAAACAATACGTTAGCTTGCTTACCACTGTTGTAAGAAATTCCGAATTTTATTTTTAGGTGTTTTTGATAATTTTTGTATTAACGTAAACGGAATAGGGTTTATGGCATATTGTTCAGTAATATTATCTAGCATTGCCATCCACAATTTCGCAGTCATTTCTGAATCATATAAAGCCCGGTGAAAAACACCGTCTGTTGGAATATTGATGTAGTCTACTAAGGTACCTAATTTATGATTAGGCGAATCTTGATAGATGCGTCTTGCCGTCAAAAGAGAACAGGCAAATTGCCCCGTGTATGTCCGGAATATCCTTGCCAACTCCGCATCAAGAAAACGCTTATCAAACGAAGCATTGTGGGCGACCAGATTATAACCATCAATAAAATCAGCAAACCTATGCATGACATCTATACAAGGTGCTGCATCTTTCAACATACTATTAGTAATGCCGGTATAGTCTTCAATGAAGCTATCAATGTGCCGACCAGGATTCATTAACTCCTGAAAACGTGCGACAACCTTTCCATCTTCAATGAGCACGGCCCCAATCTCTATCGCACGGTCACCATAATCAGGTGAAAGACCCGTAGTCTCAAAATCCAGTACAACAACCGTATCGGCCTTAATCATAATCAATAATTATTTTTTATGGTGATTTTATAAAAAGAATGACAAAGGTTTTCGCTGCCAGCACGGATGGTGAATCAAATATATCGTCATCATGGCGTATTAGATAGGTACGAAATTATTTCTGAAATAACTCACGAATTCTTTCAATACGCCGTCTATTTACACCGAAATCACTGTAACCAACACGGGAAGCTGAACGTACCTGGAACACGCCCTGCTCTGACACTAATGTGAATTCAACATCATCTATAAATCTGAAAATAAGACTACGTACTTCAGCATGAAGATAGTTCGCCTCCTCCTTAACTATCCTCACCCGCTTTTCTGACAATAAAGCTATTCTGAGCCGTTGCATCGCTGCCTCTGGTTGATCGTGAAAACTTAATGGTGCGATATAGTGTGCAGAATCACTAGCCAGACTGGACACACAATTGGGAGAGTCAGGACAGTTCATATCATCCTCATCTAATTCACGCTGGCTTGCGTAAGGCACCGTAGAAATTAAGAGCACGCCAGCGAGAATTTTTTGTAGTGTCTGCCTCATACTTATCTATTACCATCGAATTAAGCGCGAGACATGAATTTCCCTGTACTGGTGTTGATCCTGATAATCTCGCCAACCTCCATATACTCAGGGACCTGCACTTCTATCCCTGTCGTTAGCGTGGCGGGCTTAGTCCTGCCTGCTGCAGTTGCGCCTTTAATATTGGGCACGGTATCGACAATATCCATATCCACATACTGGGGTAATTCAATACTTAACAGCACACCATCCATGATCAATGCCGTCAAACCTTCCAGTCCATCTGTAACGTAACCCATTAGATCTTCTACATCATCTTCGCTTACTTCATATTGAGAGTAGTCTTCAGAGTTCATAAAAATAATATTGTCACCATCCTTATATGAGAATTGTACCGGCACGCGCACGCAATCAGCTTCTTTAAGTAACTCATCACTTTTATAAGACTCGTCCAATTTCTGTCCAGACTTGAGATTCTTGAAACGAATTTTATAAAGGGTAGTTGCGCCTCTAGATGTAGGACTCTTTGCATCAACATTTTTCACAGCATAAGGGTCGCCATTAATATCAATCACCATTCCCCGTTTAAGGTCGCTTGCTTTAGGCATCTGAACTCCTGAGTGTTTATAGTTGTAAAATGGTGTTCATTATAAGAGGTGGCTGTTAATTATTCTGCACTGAATCAGGAATACGCGTAATAAACTCTCCGATACGTTGCAAAGCCTGGACCGCATCAGGTAAGTATGGGGCGAAAGCCTGAAAGACATGTGGCATACCAGAAAAGACCTGCAAGGTTGCATCGACACCAGCGGCTTGTGCCTTTTCAACAAAACCAACAGCATCATCAAGCAAAATCTCTGTATCACCGACTTGTAACAATATCGGAGGCAAGCCTTGTAAGTCACCAAACAAGGGTGATGCGTAAGGCGTTTTCGGATCAACTTTTTTCTGTAGATAGCCATAGGAAATCATAGGCATTAATTTTGCGTTCAGCGCTACATCTGATTTAGCATTTGTTTTTATAGAGGGAGAAGACCAACTCATGTCCGTTGCGGGTGAAAGCGCAACAGCAGCGTCAGGCAAGCCAATTTTCCTATCTTTTAATGCGAGCAATGTTGCTAATGTTAGATTACCACCAGCAGAATCACCCATAATATATGTCGAACTTGCAGCGGTACTTTTTCCAGGGCCATTGCATTTCATCCATTCATACGCCGTCACACAATCGTTCAGTCCTTTCGGAAAAGGGTTCTCCGGCGCCAAACGATAATCGATTGCTAATACAGTACATCTGGTAGCAGCAGCAATTCTGGCAATGTGTGGACGGTATTTTTCCACTCGTCCCGCCATCCAACTACCGCCATGTAGATACAAAATTCGTCTATTCGGATTAGAAGTATCGACACTTACCCATTCACCTTGAAATTCTTCAAATGATACCGGTACGACTTTGGCATTCACGTCGAGTATGGAAGGGTGCGCTGCCGCATATTCATCAACTAAGGCTCGCTTACTTTCAACACCGCCTAAGGGATTCGAAGCCCGTCTTGCAATCTTACGTAGATGGTTATTTACAATATTTAATTCGTCTGATGACATAAGAATAATTAATTATCTGTTTTTATGCTTATTTGGATATGGTCACTTAATTAAATGATTTAACGCCTGCTAGCTGCTTCTGGGATTGTATCAATAAATTTTAGCTGTGGATCTTCATAAAACCCCGGATCTTGTTGGTAATCGAGATACATATCCGTTGCGTCATTACCCCAGAACAAATGACCGTCAGCAATAATAGTTGGTACGCCAAACACGCCTTTTTCTAGCGCCGCTTCGGTATTTTTTCTTAATTGCTGTTTCACCGCAGTTTGATTAATAAATTTATCGGGCTCATTAATACCTAGAGAGGAAACAAATTCATACCACGATGCATCGTCATCAATAGAAAGACCATCATGCCAGATATATTTGAATATCTTTGCGATCACTCCCATGTCGTTCTCCATAGCAATAGCTAAACGCAATGGCCGCAATGGATTGAAGGGGTGCGCTGGAGGCATGCGTAACTGGACACCCTGTCGCTTTGCCAACCAGGCAACATGTTGATAAGTAAACAGTCGTTTTGCCGGAATCTCAGCCGGTCCCTTGTGCTGCCAATGATTCAGTAGCCCGGCAAATAAAATTGGACGAGACTGGATCGTCACATCATCCGAAAATTCTCGAAAACGTACTTGCTGTAAATAAGCAAAGGGAGAAATAAAATCAAAGTACCAAATAATCGTGTTAGACATGTTGAGCATTCGCTATTTGAAAAGTGTTATAAGTTAAAATGATAATGTATTTTTATTAATATTATAAAATCAAAACTGCCGTTAGTTTATTGGCTTGGTAATAAATGGCGTTGGCAATAACAGCTATTATTATAAAACGAAGGTTTCTCATATCAATTTCCGTTTAACATCATCCCTCTTTTTATTAGCAACTTAATTATGATTGTTTTCAAAGTGTAAAAAATCAATTAGAAATACAGCACCTAGCAATAAATACTTCGATGTCTTATCAAGTTCCTTATTAAACTTCACGCCAAAGGTGTCGGCATCAGTAAAGTATTCTTTTGCCAATCCACTCCACTTCTTGGTGATTTTACCTATCTCTTTTTCCTGGCTTGTAACAAAAAATGTCCACGGTCGATAGATAGGTCCTTTTATCGATGTTGTCTTAAGTCCTGATGCGTTTAATACACGATACTTTCTGTTGATGATAGAAAATTCACGAACAACAGTACCTATTTTTTTACCCATGGCATCTGACACGGTCACTTCATGAAAATAGAACCGAAAAGGTCGTTTCAGTCCGAGGACATGATTATTTTTCCAATCCCAAATATTAATTTCAAATGGGCGGTGTGAGGATAAAAATGAGCGTGTCAGCAGACTTGCGAATCCGTTACTAAATTCATCTGCGTTTAAAGAATAATCCCCTGCTCGAATAGTATATTTATTTGCTGTTTCAAAACCGCTCAATGTTTCGCCCCATTCATGCGCTTGTTTAATTACAAACTCAGTCATACCAGAAATAGTATCGTCTATCAGAGCAGTGGCTTGCTCATGCCTGGAATCGAGATTGCTTTGCTGTCCCTTCTTCGCAAGATACTTGGCAAAGATAATACCGCACTTGATGCATTCGCTGTCTTCGGTTTGTCTGGCCCCGCATTTAGGACAGTTGAATTCATGTTGTTGCGATTTTAGCGCGCTCGGTGTTTTTTCTGTTTTTTGTATTTTCTGTTCTTGCGCAGACTTCTTACCTTTATTGATATTGTCTTCATACATCTCATAGGCAACTTGAATATCTTCCAGTTCACCTTCGTCAAGCCAAATATTCGAGCATTGCAAACACTTGTCTATAATCTTCGGACTAAACTTCCCGTACTTAACCTTCTTCATTTGAATGCTACAGGACGGGCATGTTCGTACACCTTCGAAGGATGTTGCTTTACTGTGCTTTTTATTGCGCTCAAATCTCTCTTCTCGAGATGCCTCAATTTTACTTAGTTTCTGCGCATCAAGCAGTCTACCTTTACATCCAGAGCAAAAATGAATACTTACCTCTTCATAAAAGATAGGAGTAAGTTCACTATTGCAGTCAGGACATTGCATAAAATTCTTCTGGGGGCTTTAAAATAAGCATATAAGATAGAGTATTTCTGACCTAATAAATAGTAAACTTTTTATATTGATTCATTTTATAATTTTCTTAAGATTATAACTATTCTGACTTTTATGTTGCTAGAGCGCAGAGAGATTTAATAATCATGTTTTACCCGAAAATATTTGAGATGCTATATGAATTCACACATAGATGATAATAAGTTATATGACGTTAAACACTGGCTATATCAAATCATTCCACCGTTATTCATGTTATGTATTTTATTCGCTACAGACAATGGTACTACGTTGGTGTTTCTGGCTGGGATATTCATCCTTCCGGTATTCATCAGTGCGCTCTCAATCATTATAAAACTCTTTAACTTACAAGAAAAAAAGTATTATCTTCCTCGCCCTGTTTTAACAATCGTTTTTTTCATACTTATCCTCGCTATATCACAATGGTCATATAAAATTGCCCTTGAGCACTCTACTAATGCGGCTCAGCTTATACATGATGAATGTAATTCAAAATCATACTGCCCTGAAAACCCATCCGGTTGGGAGAGTGAGGGTTCAAGAATAATAAAAAGAGATTTAGGCTTTTGGCTAAAGTATTCCGCATCTTACTACTACAACAAAGAAGACTTTAAAATACGTGTCTATCAAGGGCCCGATTTAGGGGACACAATAACTGGTGGTGTTAATATTCCCTTTAAGGTAGAACGCTATCGTGAAAAATAATTCTTTATCTCAATCGTGACTTCGCCGCATAAAGAAGCACCACCGAGTAGAGTTTATGGAATCCGAGCAAGTCCTGATAAACAAGACCAAGAGAAGACTCTCCCGTCTTGGGATTTATGACGGGAACAACTGCTGATCCGAAATATAGACGCGTCCATACACCACTATCATGGGCCAGTGGGACAGCCATTAACCAAGACCGAGTACGACCTGAATAATCACATAGCAGCAATTGATTTTCACAACGATCTTCTACATGCCAAGCAGCAAAGCCATCAAGCGCCCCTATTGCTAATTGCGCTACTTGAGCGTCCGTAGACGGTCGCGAAACAGTTAATTTAAGAATCAAACGCTCCAGCTTAAACATCAGGCTCGTATAAAAAGCGATTACATACTGCGCATGAGTGACTGCGTGGGAAACATCTATCACATAACAATCTGTGTAGCTGCCACCCTTACGATATTTAGCCAGGAGCGCATTATCTGGTATATCACACGATTCAATAGAAAACATGGTTATGCCCTGCCCTATAATAATGTGGGTCACTCCCCACAACTTGCTACTGGTTTTTAGCTTGTTTTAAATAAACAGAGCTATCTATGCATCGATATGAATACTTTAGTTTCCTATAATCACTTTAATTGTTCGACTAAACTATGATATCTTATTTTGGCGAACCTAACTGTGCGGAGGACAATTCATTGCATCATTGCACAATACAATACAAGTCTGTGTCACTGCTCTTATCGCTGATATTTTATTGCTGTAGTAGCCTCGCAGTTAACTTTCCAGATAAACCACCTGAATCTGATTTTTTCGTTGACAAGGCTAGTTTGATCTCAACTGAGGACCAAGCTGAAATCAATACGATTGCATCAAATTTGTTGTCTGAAGAAGATATCCCGATATTCATTGTTACCATCGGCTCGTTGGCAACTTACGAAGCAAGTAGTCAAACAATTGAAAGCTACGCAACCGCGTTATTCAATGAATGGGGAATTGGTTCTCCAGAACGCAATTACGGCATCTTATTATTAGTGTCCAGAGGGGATCGCAGAGCACGTATTGAACTTGGTGCTGATTGGGGTTACTCGCATGATCGTGCGGCACAAGACATCATGGACAATCTGATCATCAAGCAATTTAAAAGAGATGAATATTCATTAGGTATACTGGATGGCGTTCGCGGTCTGGATGCAATGGCACGTGGATTGGCCCTACCCAAAGCCACCGCACCGTGGTGGTTTCTTCCTGCACTCGCGATCGGGGCAATCTTGCTTGTGATGTTGATTATTAATTTATTTAAAACCGGTCGTAGTGGTTGGGCATGGGCATTGATTGCCGCACTCGGCGCATTATTAATTTTCATTCTATATAGTGCAGCATCAAGTAGTGGAGGTTCCGGCGGCGGCTTCGGCGGCGGATCTTCCGGAGGTGGAGGAGCATCAGGATCATGGTAGGTATGTTTAAAGCAAGTAAACTCTTCTCGGAAGCTGATCGCGATGCGATCAAACTAGCGATTGTAAAAGCTGAACAAGATACATCAGGTGAGATCATCCCGGTTGTCGCCAGTGCATCTGGTCGTTACGATCGTGCCGAAGATATCTTTGGTTTATTCTTTTCATTACTCTGTGTTGCCATTGCTTGGGGGCTATTTTATGACAATACCCCAACTGATGATTGGAGTAGTTTTAATTTAGATCTGACTACAATTCTACTAACGATATTTTTAAGTTTTATCGCTGGCGTACTTCTAACACACGTTTTCCCGGCACTCTGCTCTCCTTTCATAACTAAAAAAGAGATGGAAGAAGAAGTCGACCGCGCTGCCGCTGCTGCTTTTCAACACAATCGATTACGTAACACAGAAAATAGTACAGGGATCTTGATTTATATCTCGTTACAAGAACATCAGGTCAAGGTAATTGGTGATGATGGTATCAGCGAAAAACTGACTCATCCTGACTGGCAACATATCTGCGATGCCATTATTAAAGACTTTAAAGACAAACATTACGCTAACGGAGTCATTGAAGGCATCACTCTTTCCGGGAAGTTACTTGCAGAACATTTTCCGATTAAAGAAGACGATAAAGATGAGCTCGCAAACGAATTAGTCATCATTGATTAAAATCTTTACCTGCATTCTAGCTATGGTAGTCACTCGATATTTTTAATTACTTTGTACCTTCCCAACTAGTCATATCGAAGTGTAATACCGGCGTATACGTTAAATTCAGGTGCTGGTTCAAAATAACGGCTACCGAAAGCATTGATTCGAACGTTACCAACGTATTCTTTATCAAAAAGATTATTAATACCCAGGTAAGGCGTTATTTCTATATCTTTCATGCGCTTCACATACCCCGCACGAAGATTTGAAACACCATACGGTCGGTTCTGAGCTGTATTCGAATTATCAACATACATATTACTGACGTATTGAAAATCGATACTACTAAAGAAACCGGACGGGTGTGTATAAGCTAATTCAGTATAAAAATTATGTTCTGGTAGTCCTGGTAACTTGTTATCTACACAGCTTGAAACATTACAGGTCGCTGCAGCCGGGAAATTATCAAAGCTAAAATCATTATATGTATAGGTCATCAGCATATTAACCCCCGAAACAGGAATAAATGAAACGGACGCTTCAACACCTTTCCTTGTTGTGTCAGCATTATTGAAAAAAGTACGACCACCAATATTAGCAACATTAATGATTTCATCTTCCACATCAATTTTAAAAATAGCAAGTTCATAGTTAAAACGCGTATTGACCCTGCCTTTCACACCTATTTCATAATTCAATGCCTTTTGAGCCGTAACATTGGCAAAGCCGCCTGTTGCAACATTAGCCAGTTCGGTGAAGGTTGGTGTTTCGAAAACGCTTGATATGTTTGTGTAGATATTGACTGCAGGATTAATTGACCACAATAATCCTGCCATCGGGCTTAGTTCTTCAAAGTTTAACCCGGCTGATTGATCTCCATCTCCAAGAAAAGCATCATCAACTTCCAAATCAACGTTGTCATACCTGATGCCCAATGATAATTCCAGTTTATCGGTTAACGCTAATTCATTACGCAAATAGACACCTACTGAATCACCCTGCTCTAATTGATTTAGTGCTTGCGCTCCCCGAATGCCATTATTATTTGCATAACGCTGCCGATCATCTTCCTGTGAATCTATATCAACACCAATGGTAGTTCTGTTATTACGCCCAAATAAATCACTTAAAATACTGTATTGCGCACCACCACCAAATTGGAACCGATCAAATTCTATATAACCACTCGCAGCTACCGGTATCAAACCAACAAAATTTCTATGCACGTAATAGTTGCGCAAGGTCAATTCCTGATTAGGTGTAATCTTTTTACGATAAGTAAAACCTAGTTTTTGTTGGTCAATATCCTCGCCTGCGTCAAAAGTAACATTCTGCGGTCGCGCTTGTCGGCGATCAGCATCAACACTAGCCTGATCTATTCCACCAGGGTCGTCTGCTTGAGGAGCGTCAAAGGCGGTAAATATCGCTGTTACATCTGATGTCTCATCAATATTGTATTTAAACTTTGAATTAAACTTAGTATTGCGCGTTCGACTATGAGCACGATAGCCAGTTGCATCTAAATGAGACAAGTTAAAGAAATAACGCAGTTTATCTAGTTCTCCTCCTGCCTTGATATTTCCTATGTTAGTCTGGTATTCACCTTTGCTGATGTTGGCTTCAAGATACGGCTCGTCAACATCTTCATCGCCTGTAAAAAAATTCATCACACCACCGGAAGAACTACCATAGAGTGATGATGCGGGGCCACGCATCACTTCTATTCGGTTTATAGAATTCAAATCAATATCTTCTATCCCCCCCTGCCCATCGACAGTTGTTAACGGGATGCCATCCTGATAAAGCTTGATGCCGCGTGTACCAAAATTTGCACGGGCACCAAATCCACGTATCGATATTTTTAAACTTTGTGCGAAATTATAGCGATTTTGCATAAATAAACCGGGGATCTTGACTAGAGATTCATCAAGACCAATTTTCTGCTTACCGGAACCGATATCATTTTTATCAACAACACCAACAGCAGCAGGAACTTCGTACAGAGACTTATCAACGCGCGAAGCAGTGACAGTGATATCTCCAAGTCGTGTGGTTTGATTTCCTGTTGTTTCAATGTCTTCAGCTGAAACTATCACTACAGATAAACCAAATACTGAAATAATAACCTTTGCGAAGTACAAAGTACTTGTTCTCATATTTCCTATCCCTTGATCAATTGTTAAACATTGTCGAACTATCTTTTTAATGGATAGCTTCTGACAAAATAGTATTATTGGCAATTTTTAAGCCAATAAGTAATAACAGACAATAGTAAGCAAGCGTTCTTTGACTTAAATCAAAATAACGCTATTCAAAAGTTAGAATCTCACCATTAAACATCAGATAAGGACTATCCGTTGATTAGATAATGGATAATTTATGAATAGTACTGATAAATACTCATTGGCTGATTAAAGCCAATGCTGGTTCATATACACCAACTTATTGCTTCTGCTGCGTTTATGCTTTTAAAATAATTCTCTCTTTTTTTTAGATCTTACTTATTACATGCAGACTTTTCACCACCTAGCCGACATAGTTCAATCGGCATGAACTCCGCTATAAAATCGTCTGCATTATCTAGATTAATAGGCATATTATCCTTTTCAAACGAAGCGCCTCTAATTGACTTATGGAGGAGATAATAATCATGCTGACCTTGTATAGCTATATAATAACCAAGCTCACTTTTTTCTTCCTTTACAACGCTATTTTTTGTAGCTCCTGAATTTGAACAACCCATGATTGCAGCAAATGCTTCATGCTTTGAAACTGTCAAATGGCCTAATTGCTCATAGACGGAATACTGTCCACATGTCTCTTTCAAACGCAGTGCTAATCCATCTATAAAATCTATGGGTTTCGTCTTATCCGCCAATTTTTCAAAACCCTGGATTGTAAATAAACTTTTCCAACTCTCTATAGTTTCATCTTCTGGAATAAATTCGATCAAAAAAGCACCCGAACGTTCATCTTGAAATGCCGCCTTCCAATCTCCCGGTAAATTAAAGGAGACCTTCTGACTAAAAACAGGAATGACTGAGACAATGGATTTGATATCTTTCGGTATAACATCAACAGGTTCAGATTCTCCAGCGGATACCCCCAGAGTAAAAAACATTAACAGACTAACTACTTTCATGGCATTCTCATTCCTATTTAAAAACTTAATTATTTATTATAACTGGCCTATCATGGTTTTCTTGTAGCAAACCATAGTAATACTTCGAATAAATCACAGCAACACCTTCGCTTGAGGCTTTACTTCTTGTTGATCTTATGAAAAAGTCGTACTTGAATTCAATTACTTGAAAAGATTGTTGTCAAAATATATGTGCATTCGAAATAGTAAATTATTTACCATTGCTTGTTTTATTCTATCGGTTTCTGCTTGTAGTAATGATCCATCAATTAAATCAGCCTCATCTGATAAGGTCATCATTGGCGGTCCTCCAGAAAAATTTACTGCCGCTTATGAGTTGGCAAAAGCTGAATGCCAGAAGCACACTAAAATTGCGCGATACACTCCCGATAGCACGACTAACTTATCCGAAGTCACATTCAATTGTGAAGGATCTGAGGTGGAAGCTATAGCCGAAGCAGCTGCAACATCAGCGCCGGAGGAGCCAACAACAGAACAGACACCGACTGAAACCGTGATAGATCAAGAAGAAGTCCCCGCTCAAGAAACACAATAACAGTCATAAATTCAACAAATTTGAGAAACAAATCACACTATAAATAGCTACATGCCCCTCTAGACCTCACTTTTCACCCAATTCAATGGCTATACTTACAGGTCTATGCTGCAAAAAATATTTACCAAACCAGTCGAATTAAATATTGATGACAAGGTCATTACGTTTAAGTCAATTGATGATTTCGAATTCGCTCTTGCCGCTCGCACGACTATCCCGCTTGAAAAAGTTACCAGCGCTATTAAATCATCATCAGGTGAATTAGATCTGGAGTTAAATGCTATTGTTATTGCTATTGAACAAATTTCCGGGTTAATCCACCAAGCATCAGAATCTGGCGAGGTGACCCAAAGCCTTAAAGCTATTAATCCGGTTATTTTCTCTAACGACAACGGCTGGCGCGATATCTTTTTTGCGCTCAAAAAAGACCGCTCAGGTGAATCGAGTAAATATAAACAAATAGCACTAACTGCTTATTTACAATACCTGTCAAATCGACAAGAAATGGTCCAGACGATAAAAGCACAATTAGAAAAAGATAATATCCAGATTGAACCTGCAGAAGCAGCTCAATTCAAAACGGGAGAATTGGATCTTGATGAAAAATTCGATTCTAAAGTACTTGCTAGAGAACTAGGTCTAACAAGCATGCCCGTAGGAGAGCCTGTATCCTTAGAAGTTAAAGAAGGTGATGAGATAACTCTTCTTTTAGCGAATTATCAATGCAAATTAGTCATCAAGGATGGTGTTAAATTTATTGATAATAATAAAGATGAGTACGCAATGGTCATAGGCGAAAATAAAATTGGTAGAGGCAGCGAATGCAGGGTTCGTTTTATGGATACGATGCAACGAATTTCAAGACTACATATGACGGTCGTAATTCATGATGACAATACACTGGAATTAACCGACCTATCCACTTACGGAACGTACTACCTCCGAAAAATTTCTTAAGTTAACTACTAGCTGCACTCCATTCTTTATTTTCGAGAACGTCCCAGCAAAAATCATAATCTTTAAATACAGTTTCACCACTTTCATTTCTGGCACCCGCTTTACTATACTCAAAATTAACTTTCTCAAAAAGAAAAGTAATATGTTCTTTAAAAAACTCATCATTTATATTGCCACCAGAAACGACCGATTTAATTACGACAGACTCTATTTTCACATGCAATAGCTTTTTAACAGGTTCTCTTTTACCTCTTAGAGGAGTCATGCTTATCTCGACATTCGGAATTTTTTCACCTTGTGCAAACAATAATCGAATCCCTGGGCTATCAATTCCAATAGGCTTAATAACAGATAACTCATTCAATGATGTCTTGCCATCATCCATAGCGTCTATAGACTTTCGGTTACTAGTCATACCCCAATTCCATGAATGTATTTCGGACCAGCCTTTATGTTCAGAACTTATTGACGTGCCAATGACACCGTCTATCTTCATGCTCATTTGAAGATCCATGATTTTCTCCATTTATTACATAGTTATTAAAAAGATCTAAGGAGAAGTCATACAAACAACATAGTGAGTTCAACGTAAACCGTCAATATTTATCAAAGATTAGTTACAGCTAACCGAGTGACAATGAATGCAGTTAAACTTTCTATTATTTATCTGTTGCGATAAAGGGTGAGAGAGTACCTTTCTTAGCTCTTTTAGCAGCACGTTTCTCTTTCAATGAGAGTTCAGGTTTCTTCGCGGCTTCTTTTCTACTATTCCGTTCTTTAGACATGGTTGTTCTCCAGATGGGGAAGCATGCAACTATCTGCATAACTGAGTTAGCACTCTACTCCAAACAAAGCACAATGTATCAATTAATAGTAAATGATACCTGACTCCTTTAGTTATTATTCCTTTCATTCAAGTAATTCATCAGCACCGCATAGGTAAAACCCCATAACGGTGTATCTCCAAGTCGTATGTAGGGAAATTCCTGATTATCATATTCGGGGGCGATCACGCCGCTGTCGTGATTCTCAGGATCAGTAAGATAAGACAACTCCAGCCAACACGCTGAGGCGATCTCTGTCTCATCTGGAGTTAGATCTACCCGCTCAGGTATCTCCCATAAAAACGGCGCAACAATGACAGGATGTTTTCGTTTGCGACCGGCTTGAGATATCGGCAAAGCGCGTTCGTAATGGTCGGCAGAAAGGTTGCAACCACATTCTTCCAAAACTTCGCGTTGGCAGGTTGCTAATAGATCAGAGTCTGATTCATCCACCTTCCCACCAGGAAAGGCCCATTGACCCGACCATGGATCAGCGTCATAGTCCGCCCTGCGCACCAGTAATATAGACGGCGATTTGCGCGTAACAACAAGAGCCACTGCCGCACTCGGATGTTCAATTTCATCAATCTCATTCACTGTCATACTCTATCTAATCTTGACAGAAAAGAGTACTCCCAGTTGTCTCTGTTTTAATAACCGCAATCTTTTTGAAATAGAAACTGCCTTTGAATATGAAAGGCCTTTTAAAGACAGTCACTTTAAATTTTTAGCGTAATTTAAACAAGCTTATATAGAATAGGCATCGCCACGATATTGTTTACTGTGAAATTTTTCAGCACAAAATTATTTAAACTTGGTTTGAATATTAATGAAGGTAAGACATCAATAAGCTTATCCCATCGACAATGATTGATAAGATTGTACTGAGAACCAGCTTCGACAGGCTGTATTGGCGTAGAGTTTGTCAAATTGGCTTTTGCAGTCCACCATCCCGCCGTATATTCCCATACATCTAACAAGGTCTGCGTCTCTTCCGCATAGAAATAGTTAAATAAAAAAATACCATTTGAATCCTTGCTAACCTCATCAATCCGATTAGCATTTTTTGCTACCATTGAATGTGTATAGGACGCTTTATCATTTAACACTTGCTCAATTTTTTTAAACTCAGATGAATCCCTCACTCTTAAAGCATCATCAACGGATGTACATTCAATAAGAATAACAATATCAAATTTAGCGATATGAACCTCATAGCCATTTTTCTTGATGAGTTCCAAACCTGGATTTGATCCTGGGGGAATAATAAACGCATCAAACAGATCTGCTCGCTGAATCGGTGGTGATGACGATTTTAATTCAGTACAAAGAACCTTAAGTTCGGAGAGTAGTGCTTTTTTAGAAGCACTCTTAGATAAAAAAGGCCTCGGTAGTTCGACTTCTGCGGCAAGCTGGATGTAACCATAAGAATTAGGCGGTTTGATCATGCCTTGCTCTTTAATGCTGTGCGCAAGGTGAGAATTAACAATCTCCATATGAACATCCTCGATATAATTTTGTTAAAAATACCTGTTTACAAATAAATAAAAAGACCAGCCTTTTAGTTTACTTTAATACATAGGATTACTATTTTTTGAGTCAGCGGGAATTTCCTGAATTGAATCCCAATGCTCAATAATCTTACCGCCTTCATCAAAACGAAAAAAATCCATCGTCACATACTGTTCATTATCCGGCCAGGTTTGGTGAGTATGCAAAGCTACCAGATCACCCTCTGCAACCGCACGTACAAACTCGATGCTTTTATCGGGATAATCTTTTCTCATCTCGTCAAAGTAATCGATGAACGCTTGCTTGCCATCGGCAACCAAAGGATTGTGTTGTATGTACTCAGCACCGACATAAAGTTCAACCGCTTTAGATGGTTCTCCCAGATAGGCCATTCGATAAAATTCAATCGCGTTTCGTTTATTTGATTCCAAGTCGTGCCCCATTCGTACTCTCCATATTAAGCCTGCCCTCTTTTAGTTCATGCTCGGTTGTAGATTACTGGCATTCTTCCTTTCCATTTAGCCCATAAATCCGAATCCACCACTAGGTTCGACATGAAGTTCGCAACGTTAACCCGACTGGTTTGCCCAGCATCAAATATAGGATTTCTAGTCGGAGAAGGATAAATATCATACTCGGTAACATTCTCTTCATTTGTAAGACCATCCGGACGCACAACCACCCATTCAATACATTTATGTGTTTGGCCGACGTGAACACGAAGAAAATCAGCCGCCTTTTCATTATCGACATGTGGTGGCAATAATAACCGTAATAGCGATATAACACATCGTTGAGAAAGTGGCGATTGTTCCAGGATGTCTCGATTACTGTTGCCTGCTGTGTTCATAAGAATAATCTTAACTTTCTTATCTGCGTTAATAGACTCAATAGAGCGTGATATTTTTTCAATGGTATCGGTCACTAATAACCAGGGTTTGCCGAACATGCCTTTGAAGGTTAAATTATGTCCCAAGCAAGAAAGTACGGCATCACACCCTTCAACATGGGCAGTAAGATCTGCCTCTATCATGTCATATATGGTGGCATTGATTATCACCAGATTTGGCTGTACATCACTTGTTTGCGCCAACTCACTGGTAGCGCGAACAATGACAATCACTTTAATATTCTGCTGGAGTAATTGTTGCACAAGCAATTTACCAGTAGCGCCACTTGCGCCGACGACTAATACTTTTTTCATATTGTGCCCGTGGTAATTAAACGAATAGTGACAGGAATAGATTAATAAGTTTCCATCAAAGTCAGTAACTTTTCCGGACTATTCTCAACCAAGAGCATTTCGCGATGATGCGTTTTCACAAACTGCTCCCCTACAGCATGGTTTAGAAAAGCGCATAACTTATCGTAGTATCCTTCAACATTAAGCAATCCACATGGTTTTGTATGAAGCCCAAGTTGTGCCCAGGTAAGCACCTCGAATAGCTCTTCCTGAGTACCCAAACCACCAGGTAACGCGATAAATCCATCCGAAAGGTCCATCATGACTTGCTTTCTTTCGTGCATCGAACCGACGACTTTTAACCCCGTTAACCCCTCATGAGCGACCTCTTTATCGGCTAGTGCTTGAGGTATAACACCAATCACTTCACCACCACTGGCTAAAACTGCATCAGCAATTTCACCCATAATACCGACACTGGCACCACCATAAACCAGCCCAATACCGCGCGAAGTTAGTGCCTTAGCAAGGCTACGCGCTGCGTAGCTATATTCAGGCCGCCTCCCTGAACTAGAACCGCAATAAACACATATATTTTTCATGAAGAATAGACAAACTGTTGAAATCAGGTCCTAGAATAACATTGCTAATTACCGAACACCGCTTGGGATTTTATCAATTAAATGGCTCTCACAGCCCTTTAACCCCTGTTTTTGAGATAAATAGCCTAAAAAGATAGTCTTTCTCGACGGAAAACTATATGGTGCGGTCATTAGTAAAAAATTTGTAGCGGTTCCCGGTAGTAACACGCAATGTAAGAGCAACCTCTTCCGTAACAGATCCACAACAATTTGCATGCTAATACATTGTTTTTTAATAATTTAAGAGGTATCCAAAATGGCTACAGGTACAGTAAAATGGTTTAACGATAGTAAAGGATTTGGGTTTATTTCACCTGCTGACGGCAGCGCTGACGTATTTGTCCATCATAGCTCTATTCAGGCTGATGGTTTTAAGTCACTTGCCGAAGGACAAAGCGTGAGCTTTGATACTGAGCAAGGCGAAAAAGGACCTAGTGCAATCAACGTAGTTGCACAATAGACAAAACAGACAGTTTTAGTCTGCAAAAGCCTCGCTAACCGCGAGGCTTTTTTATTTCTGTAACATTAAAACCCGCCGCCCTTATTGACCTACCATCAAGGATTCTCAATTAGCTTATTGAATCATTTTAAAAATATATTCGTAAAACAGTGTAATACGCTAATTATGTAAAAACGATTCAAGAGCGTTGCATGAACTGCGTCGATATAGTGTTCGCAAAGCAAGTCCTATTTGGCAGCAATGATTCTCGCTACGCTGAAGGCCTTCTCATGATCAATATAGATCGGCTTGTCTGTTTCCTTCATCATTTCAAACAAACGCTGATGCACTTTGTTTTTTATATGACCAATCTTCAAAGCACCGATACTAACCGCCTTTTTCGGTGTGAAATCAAGTGTTTCGCCCATATCATTGACACCAACCCCTTCAATTCCCGCAGGTGGCACAGCGTTGGCATCGCTTGCAACTATCAATTCTGAAGCTTTTCTCAATTGAGATTTGGAAATAACCTGAAGCCCTGCCTTAGCAGCATTAATTATAACATTTGATGTCTTTAACAAATTTAAAATGGCCTTATCCGAGCCAATATTGACACCTCTCATATTGACATCAAAACGCGAATTATATTCATCGGCAATGGCCTGAGCGACCTTCTTACCCCGAGTACTACCAAGGTAGACTTCTGCGCCACATTTTGATGCCAAGATGCCCGCACACACACCAACAGGTCCAGTCCCTCCCAAGATATGTATTTTTTTGTCCTTCAGGCTTTCATTTGTGATATTTTTTACCCAGACTTCAGCGCAGGCCACCAGCGCGGCTGCCGTTGTGATTGCACCACTGGGATCAGCAAAAATGGAAACCTCGAACGGCGGAGACATAGCGGCCTTTGCTCGATAAAACATGTCTATGGCTAAGCCATATTCACGCCCACCAATAAAAATACCCGTACACTGAGAGCCTTGTGAATAGATAAGATCCTGAGTCAGATAATGGACATCATCAAGACCCACTTCCGTATAGGGGACTACCCCTTCGATTCTGGCACTATGCGCCATATTAACGTCAAACGGGCTGACATTTTTGGTCGGGGTAAAAATATGCACAAAATAGCGTTCGTCCATGTTCCATCATAGCACGGCAAAAATTAATTATATAACCCAAGCGAGTAACAAATAAACGATACTGGGCTCTGGCACCTATATTTTATTGAAAGCTTACATTTTTGTAATATGGAGAATTCATGCCTTTGCTTCCTTCTTCTACCACATCACCATTAAACAGCTTTACTGATAAATTGCCATTAATCTTCTTTGTAAATGGCACTAGTAGTTCATCAATATACTTTTGGGCGCAATCGAGAGATGCGAATTCATAAAAACCACCAACAGAATGGTTATTAATACCGCTAAGCCATGTCTTAGACTTAAGGCCCTCAAATTTTTTCATTTCAGGGTTTATAGATTGCCAATCGACCTGTTCAAACGGAACAGAGACTTGATATTCGGCGTAAAGAAATACTTTTTCCTGACTCATTAGTTTTCCTCCTCAAAATAATGTTTAATCAAATCCTGATTATTCACATTCCAATGAAACAACGAGACCCAGTACATCGTTGTTATCTAAGAAAATTATCGGATAAAGTGGGATCAGATTAAATTCGTCCCATTTACGATATACGAACTAGTATCGATTACCTGCGCATCCTTATCAAAAGTACGCTCCGTAAAGAATACCTCACCTTGCTTATCTCTTAATAACACGGTCGAGCTACGCGTACCGTAGTTTTCAGAACGGACAAAGAGTGGCGAAAGTCTACGTTCCCATTCAAGACTCACGCCTGTTGAAGGCAGTTCATTATCTGCTGCTAGCGTCTTATCCGAAAGTAATTCAAATAGTTTTTCTGGCTCTGGTTTCTCTTTTTCTTGAATAATCTTCTCCAGTGCTAATTTGCCCTTGTCTACTTTTGGCCAGGGACTATCCAGCTTACCGTTACTAACTCCATACACACCGGGCTTTATTTTTTGGCAATCACCTGTAACACTGCAAAAAAACAGTAATGATTGTTTATCTCCCACCAGCAAATTAAATTCATTATAATAGTGATGTTGCATCATGACTTTTTGCATATAGTCTTCGGCAGACACCTTACCTTGCAGATAATCACTGACCAAAGCACCTCTGGAAATCGAAGCAGGATTATTCTCTGAGGGTTCGCGGTAATTAGTGACAGCGGCGATACGGCCATCTATATTGACGCCCATCCACGAGCCTCCATGACGCAGATCCTTGCCGGCAAGAACTGAAGGACAATCATCCCAAAATTTTGCAGGCGCAGTTGGTCGTTCGAAAAACTCATCTCTATTAGCAATCAAAATAAACGGATAGTCAGGGCGTCTGTTAAAGCTGAATAGAAGTAGACACATAGCGTCACCATTAAATAAAAAGAAGCTTTAAAGTAATTATCATTTTTTCGGAAAACAACTCATCTCAAACCATGTATTAAACAAACCCCGATTGTATTAGTAATTAATACTGTTCTGGCTTGAATGATACTTAACATAGACATATTTTTTTAAATCAACATCCTTCTTCGGTATGCTTTCTATTATTTCTTTTACTTAACAACCACCCAAAAATAGCACCGGTAAAGAACATAATTATTGAATAGGTTACTGATGGGATCATCATCGTGTTGTTGCCAATCAAAGTACCAGCGACAACAAGCGCCAAGGTTCCATTCTGAATACCCACTTCAAAACCAATAGCGGTGGACTGCTTGTCATTGAGTTTTGCCCAGTTAGCAAGCTGGTAACCTAAGAGTAACACCACTAAATTAAGCGCTAAGGTAGCAGCGCCTGCTTGCGCGAAAAAACTCGCCATATTTTCAGAGTTTTTCATGACAATTAAAGCAATAATCAAAAACAGGAAAAAGATTGAGAACCATTTAAGTACAGTTTCAATTTTCTCAGCAGCGATTGGAAAGCGTGATAAAGAAAACATACCTAAAGCAATAGGAAACACGGTGATCACTAATAATTGAACTATCGTTTTTACAACAGGGAGTTCAAATTCTGTATTACTATCCATAAAATAGAACATACTCAAAGAACTCAGCAAAGGAATCGTAAATGGGGTAATTAAACTCGTCAGCAGCGTTAAACTAACAGAAAGTGAAACATCACCTTCAAATAAATAAGTAAACATATTGGAAGTCGCACCGCCAGGCGCTAGGGCAATGATGATCAAACCAACAGCCAACTCAGCGGGTAATTTGAAAAAAAATGCAAGAATAAAGGCAACGAAGGGTAATAAGATTAATTGCCCAATTAATCCAATAATTATAGCTTTAGGGTATTTAAAAATATTTTTAAAATCAGAAAGTCTCAAAGAAATTCCAATTCCAAACATAATAAGAAAAAGAGAGGCCGGAAGAATGATTTTAGTTAACACATCAGCTTGCATACTGTTCCCCAATATAAATAATACACACCCATGATACAGAGAAAAATTAAAGAGGCCTGCTCTTTAACGCCTGGCATAAACATTAAAGGATGCTACTCACGTTAATTTTTATTACTCAATACCTTTGCACTAACTCGCTGCCTTAATGCCCTATAAACAAACAATTTTACAAATAAATCCATCTACTACAACCTGCCATAAACTTCTATAAATTACTGATAATTATATATTATTTTTCTTTTAGAAAGAAATTGTTACTGTGGTATTTACATTGTAATAACCTACCTATGATATCTAATTTGGCATATCTATAGTGTAACTGGTGGGTATATTTTTGAAATTGATTGAGGCATTCTGTTTTACAAATCGGCAACCCATACGTCTAGCTTATACTCTGTTAATAGTATTGCTGCACGATAGATGTGCAGTAATATCCAGCTTTCCGATACCATTACGAATCGCAAGTAATATGCAATGAGAGTTACTCATTTTGCCGCTGACTACGGCCAAACCTTATCTTTAGTTTGGTTTAAATCAATTTATTTGAGTATTTTTAACAAGGTTCAAGATGGTTAGTTTTTCTCGTAAACAATAAGGTCTTTGGTTAAACGCCAATCATTAGCTTCTATATGTGCATACCACTTACCTACTGGTAGCCTGGATAAAGCACCTCGATAAAGGTTATTTTCAGTTAAAAATAAATTCGTGGTTTTATCTAAACCGGATCTGGTCGCATTCAGGAAAGAGACTTGTATGCTAGTTGGAAAATTAAAATTTTCACTAGACTTTAATTGTATAAACACAATACCTTGTTCATTAATCAGGTTAATTTCTGCATCGAGCAAATAACTTGATGCTGCTCGATCTCGTTCTAGCGTACGATTTATTTCCAAACCCTGCTTATAATAATCATCAACTACCAAACCATCATCTGATTTAACAGCAAGAATAGTGGTAGCGATGCCACCAATAATCGCCAACATTGGAAAAAGAATAATTAACCAAACATAGTACTCTTTAAACCAGGGTTGTGTTTGTTCTGTATCTTGTATTAATTTCATAGCAATGGTCCCAAAAACTTTCCGGTCTGTGTAATAGAGTGATCCTTACTATCCTTATTTGTAAGCGTGAAATATATATTGGTACTTCGCGCCTTTAAGTTTTCTTCTTTGGCACGAAGTCTCACTGGTAAGTCAAAAACACTCCCCGCTTTTACTGTGACGACTTCTTTATCTATAAGTAATATTAGACCATCAATGCCTTCTGCACTTATCTCAAATACATGGTCCTGATTGTCCATATTGATTAACTTTAAAGTATAGATATTTTCAATCAACCCTGAAGTCTCGCGATAAAGTTGATTACGATCACGGATAATATCCAGATCGATACTGTTGCGTTGGCTTACGGAATAGATAAACAAAGACGAGAACACTGCAAGAATAGCCATATAAACAAATATACGCGGACGAAGTATGCGACTTGGTTTCCCATCTATTGTGTTTTGCGTTGTGTATCGTATAAGTCCTTTTGGGTAACTCATTTTGTCCATAACGTCATCACACACATCAATACAAGCCGAGCAACCTATGCATTCATATTGCAATCCATCTCTAATATCGATTCCTGTCGGACATACTTGTACACACATGGTGCAATTTATGCAGTCACCCAGTGCTTTTTGTTTGTAATCCGTATGCGCATCTGAGCGTCTGGAACCACGCGGCTCACCTCGCTTTTCATCGTAAGAAATGATCAGGGTGTTTTTGTCAAACATGGCACTTTGAAAGCGCGCATAGGGGCACATATATTTACACACTTGTTCACGCATCCAGCCAGCATTGATGTAAGTTGCTAGTGTAAAAAAGGCAATCCAGAAGAACTCCCATCCTCCCAACTGTAAGGAAAAAAGATTCTGACTTAGAATTTCTTCAGAAGTAAAGTAAGACACATAGGTAACTGCCGTTGCACCGGCAATAAGAAACCATAAAAAATGTTTTATCGTTTTACGTATTATTTTATCTACTGATAAACCCGCCTTGTCTAACTTCATCTGTTTAATACGCGAACCTTCTACTTTTCGTTCTATCCATAAATAGACTTCTGTCCAGACAGTTTGCGGACAGGCATATCCACACCACAAGCGTCCTGCTAGTGCTGTAAAGAAAAAAAGGGTGAATGCGGCAAGGATCAATAAGAATGCTAATAACAGAAAGTCTTGCGGCCAAAATGTCAGCCAAAAAACATAAAACTTACGCGCAGGCAGATCGAACAATACTATTTGTCGGCCTTCCATCTCTAACCATGGCAAAATGAAATACAAAGATAGTAGTACTACAACCGATAACGTTCTCAATAATGCAAATCGACCATGTACTTCGCGTGGATAAATCTTCTCTCGTTTTTCATACAGCGAGTGTTCGGTTGTATTAGCATCCTTTTTTTGCAAGAGAGATTTATTTTCACTTATGTTTGATTGCATGGAACACTTCTTTAATTTGATTATCAGTTTTGTTTTTCTGCCAGCTTAATTTACTTTGTTGGATAGATAAAAAGTGCTGATAACAAGCTAGAAGTTGCGGTTAGTAACCAAAAGAGCAAGAAACCGATCGAGTAGGCAGCAGTACGATTGACTTCAGGGAAACCGACACAATACTTTAATTCTAATGGATCTATAACTGAAAAAAAGAAGCCGGTAGCAATACCGGCCATTAAAAATGAAAGCCACAATACTGTTGCTATCCTTTGCTTAAATGAGGTAGACCCGATACGTGCCCAAGCTTCCATAATGATTCTATTGTTTAGATAAACTAAATATATAGGCGGATAGAATATGTACTTTTGCTTCGCCTAAAAATTCTTTGTGTGCTGGCATCACACCACTTCTTCCTTTTATAATTGATTCCGTGATTTTCTTTTGAGAACCACCATAGAGCCAGATATCATCTGTTAAGTTCGGTGCACCGAACATAATATTACCTTTAGCTTCCATGCCATGGCAGACCGCACAATTCTTTTTATAAAGTTCACCACCCGATGAAGCGAGTAGAGCATCAACTTCGCGCCCGGATAGTTTTTCAACATAACTTGTTATATTGAAGATTTCTTCATGCTTCAGTATTTCTCCCCAAGCTGGCATCGCACCTTTGCGACCATGCATTAAGGTGGTCTTTATATTCTCTGGTGCACCACCATATAACCAGTCGTCATCACGTAAATTTGGATAACCTCTTGCTCCACGTGCATCGGATCCATGGCAGGTCGTGCAATAACTGGCATAGAGTCGTTCACCGATTTTTAATGCCGTTTCATCTTTCGCAAGTGTAGTAATTTCTGTATTCAGAAACTGTTGGTACAGTGGGCCATACTTGTCTTCTGCGACTTGCATCTCTTCTGCTAATTGATTCGTTTGTGTCCAACCTAGCACACCAGCATATGATCCCAGTCCTGGGTAAAAAATAAGATAGCCCACTCCCCATACTAGCGTGATGATAAACCAATAGAACCACCATGTTGGCAGTGGGTTATTCAACTCTTCAAGGTCACCATCCCAAACATGTCCCATGGTCTCAGCTTTATCAGGATCTTCACCAGCTTCTCTTTTAGAGCATTTTATCAAGAAAACAAAAATCCCAATAATGCTTACGATTGTTAACAGACTGATAAACCATGTCCAAAACCCACTTGAAAAATCAGCCATGGTTTTCCTCCGCCGTAGTGTTCTTTTTTAATGGATCTTCTGTCTCTTCAAATGGAATTTGTGCGGCTTTATCAAATTCATCTTTGTTTTCACGAAATACCCATACCACTACTCCTAAAAACACCAGTGCTACAAATACTGTCCACATTGAAAATAATAAACTCATCTAATTTCTCATCGTCTGGTTTTAACTGAAGTACCTAGCACTTGCAGATAGGCAATCACTGCATCCATTTGGCTTTTACCTTTTAACGCTGCTGGTGCCGCATTGATTTCTTCATCGCTATAAGGTGCACCTAGATTACGTAACACTGTCATCTTCGATTTAATATTGCTGCTATCAAGCATTGTTGTTTCGAACCAGGGATAGCCCGGCATGATGGATTCGGGCACAACGTCACGTGGATTATTTAAATGCACGCGATGCCACTCATCACTGTAACGTCCTCCGACACGATGTAGATCGGGCCCTGTTCTTTTTGATCCCCATTGAAATGGGCGGTCGTAAACAAACTCACCTGCTAAAGAGTAATGACCGTAGCGCTCTACTTCCGCACGGAAAGGTCGAATCATTTGTGAATGACAGAGATAACAACCTTCACTGACATAAATATCCCGACCTGAGAGTTGCAAGGCAGAATACGGTTTTAAGCCTTCTACCGGTTCTGTGGTTGAGTCCATAAAGAACAGTGGAATAATCTGAACCAGTCCACCGACGCTTATCATCAAAACGATTAAGAACATCATCAAACCAATGTTTCTTTCTATTTGTGTATGTTTTAAAGCCATAATGTCGTTTCCTTAATGCGCGCCAACTGGCTCTGGTATGACAGCAGTTATTGGTTTGCTACCAGCGACTGTCTTCCATAGGTTGTACGCCATCACCAGAGTTCCAGCGAGGAATAAACCGCCGCCCAGAAAGCGAATAATGTAAAAAGGATGCATGGCTTCGACAGACTCAACAAAACTGTAGGTTAATGTACCGTCGTCATTCACCGCGCGCCACATTAAACCCTGCATAATGCCTGCAACCCACATGGCGACGATGTAAAAAACGATGCCTATGGTTGATATCCAAAAGTGAACTTCGATCAATTTGACACTGTAGATCGTGCGTCCGTATAACCGAGGAATTAAATAGTACATAGAACCGAGACTGATAAAGGCTACCCAACCAAGAGCACCTGAATGCACATGTCCAATAGTCCAATCGGTATAATGCGATAATGCGTTGACCGTTTTTATCGCCATCATCGGACCTTCAAAGGTAGACATACCATAGAACGATAGTGAAACAATGAGCATTCGTAAAACGGGATCGGTACGTAATTTATGCCAAGCACCGGAGAGAGTCATTATGCCGTTGATCATGCCTCCCCATGAAGGTGCTAATAATATGATCGACATCACCATACCAAGTGATTGTGCCCAATCAGGTAGTGCTGTGTAATGAAGGTGGTGCGGGCCGGCCCAGATATAGGTAAAGGTAAGTGCCCAAAAGTGCACAATAGATAATCGATATGAATAGACGGGTCGATTAGCTAACTTGGGGATAAAATAATACATCATGCCAAGAAAACCAGAAGTCAGAAAGAAACCTACCGCATTATGTCCGTACCACCATTGCACCATTGCATCCTGAACACCGGCGTAAATTGAATAGGATTTTACAAAACTGACCGGTACAGCAAGACTATTGAAAATATGTAGCACTGCAATAGTGATGATATATGCGGCAAAGAACCAGTTTGCTACGTAGATATGTTTTATTTTTCTATTGATAATCGTACCAAAAAATACGTAAGCATAGGCGACCCAAACAACTGTTATCAGAATATCGATAGGCCATTCAAGCTCTGCATATTCTTTTGATGATGTAATACCTAGCGGTAGTGTTATTGCTGCCAAAACAATGACTAACTGCCAACCCCAAAAGGTAAATGCAGCAAGCTTGTCGCTGCATAAACGCACATGACAGGTACGTTGTACAATATAATAAGATGTTGAAAAAAGTGCTGAACCACCAAAAGCAAAGATTACCGCATTCGTATGCAAGGGACGCAATCGACCAAAGGTCAACCATGGGATATCAAAGTTTAAAGATGGCCAGGCGAGCTGTGCTGCAATAAAGACACCAACCAGCATACCAACGATACCCCATACTATCGTCATGATGGCGAACTGACGAACTACTTTATAATTATATGTCTCGTTAGCGGTCATAGTGTCAGCCCCTGTTTTATTCTAGTCATTAAGAATTCATCCCGTCGCAGAGTTTGATTACTGTGCAATTGACCCTTTAGAAAATTTATTCTTATAGAGAGAAATAATAAAATAGCTGTGATTAACATGGTGGCAATTAAAATAAACAGCAATAAATTCGTTACAGTCATCTCGTTATTCGCAAATTGATAATATTTTTTAATGCTAATGATTATTCAGGATTGCGCAGCTATGATTTTGATCCAGATCAAGAAATATTGCATCGCAGTAAATTAACCATTTTTGAGAGTAATTTATTCGCTAGAATGACGATATGCCAAACAACTGCTTCCATTGTGGTGAATTTATCCCAGCTCATCTAAACATAATTGTTAAGATCGACAGCCAAGATCGAGAAATGTGTTGTCATGGCTGTAGCGCCGTCGCCGAGCAGATAATTGAATTTGGGCTAGTTGATTACTATCGACACCGCACCCAACTCCCGCAAAAACCTGATGAGATCATCCCGGATGATTTAAAAAAACTCGCGATATTCAATAATCCACAAATACAAACAGAGTTTGTCAGTGTCAATGACGACACCACAAAAGAAGCGCGATTAATTATTGAAGGAATCAATTGCCCTGCCTGTGTTTGGCTGATTGAATCACGACTCGCCTCTTTAACAGGCGTGAAACAAGTCAGCGTAAATTATTCGACACAACGCACTCGCGTCTGTTGGCAGGAAACTGAAATTTCCTTGAGCAATATTCTTTCTGCAATTTCCAAACTCGGATATTCCGCTCAACCATACAACCATAAACAACGGGAATTAATTTTCGACAATGAGCGCAAGTCGCAACTCATACGCCTCGGAATTGCTGGCTTATTCGGTATGCAAGTAATGATGATTGCTATTGCACTTTACTTTGGGGATGTGTCAGGAATTGATTATCAATATCGTGTTTTCTTTCACTGGATCAGTCTTATCTTAACATTGCCAGTATTGATTTATTCCGGGCGCTCATTATTTATCGGTGCGCTTCGCGATTTAAAAAATAAACGCCTAGGTATGGATGTGCCCATCGTACTTGGTTTATCTATTGCTTTTTTCAGTAGTTTAATGGCAACCATTCAAAATAACGGACATGTCTTTTATGACGCCATTGTTATGTTTATTTTCTTTATTCTTGGTGGTCGTTATTTTGAATTTTTGAGCCGTCGTAAATCAACAGCTTATCTAGATAAAGTTTCATCAATTCTACCATTATCTGCGCTACGTGTTCTTAGTCAGGGAGAAAATGAGACTGTTGAATTGAATCGTTTAGCCGTTGCTGACAAAGTCCTGATTAGGCCTGGAGAGGTGATCCCTGTCGATGGTGATATCTATGAAGGTTGTTCTTCTGTTAATGAATCGCTTATTACAGGTGAGAGTATGCCTGTGACTAAAAATATCGGTATGCATGTAATAGGCGGAAGTACCAATATTGAATCACCTTTATATATTAAGGTCACTCATGTCGGTGAACACACCGTGCTTTCAAATATAGCACGCATTATTGATAAGGCGAGTAGCAATAAATCGGTCTCTGTCTTACTGGCAAATAGAGTCGTATCTGTGTTTATCACTTGTTTACTTCTGATTGCCGGTCTCGTTGCCTGTTATTGGTATCATGTCGATCAAAGTCAATGGTTGTCAATTACGATAACGGTGCTCGTCGTGAGTTGCCCCTGCGCATTGTCACTTGCCACGCCAACCGCATTTTCATCTGCGGCAGCGACACTGATGCAGCACGGTATTGCATTAATTAATAATGATGCAATAGAAAAAATATCAAAATCTAATTGTTTCGTATTTGATAAAACAGGAACGCTGACAAAAGGCGAGCTAGAACTCGTTAAGATTGATGTTTTGCACCCTGGTTACAATGAAGATGATGTTTTGAGAATTGCAGCGGCACTTGAATCGGCATCTGAACATCCGTTGGCAAAGGCTATTTCGAGTGCAGCAGAAAAGCTAGAAAGACGCCATGCGTACAATATCAAGAATCACCCGGGACAGGGTATTAGCGGTGAAAGCGAAGGAGTCTGGTTTATTGGCACAGAACGTTTTGTTAACTCTCATTGCCCTGATTGTAGTGACCATATACAAGATCCGTCTGAACCATTAAGAAAGATAGTATTAGCGAATGCTGAATCAATAATAGCACTCTTTTATTTTAACGATGAGTTACGTGATGATAGCCAATCATTAATTGATTTTTTGCATAAGCAACACAAAAAGGTGATTTTAATGAGTGGCGACCATGCAACTATCGTAAGTAAAGTTACAGAGAAACTTGGTATTAACGAATATCAAGCGGAATTAAACCCGAAAGATAAACTGAATAATATTGCTAAATTACAAGCTGACGGCTTTCAAATCTGCATGGTCGGTGATGGTATTAATGATGCTCCGGCTTTTTCTCAATCCGACGTCGCTATAGCAATGACTGATGCCAGTGATATAACCAAGCTGAACGCTGATATGTTGCTGCTAAACAATAAGATTGGATCGTTAATAACAATGTTGAAAATTGTGCATAAAACAAACCAAACTGTACATATTAATTACATCTGGGCGCTTAGCTATAATATAATTGCATTACCCTTTGCTATAGCAGGTTTTGTAACACCCTGGATGGCGGCGTTAGGTATGTCATTAAGCTCATTGATTGTTGTTGTTAATGCAACGAGAATAAGCACAACTCAATATTCTTAAACTCATGTTCATATGGAAATAATATTCTTATTAATTATTGTCTCTTTGGCATTTATTGCCCTACTCGCAGGTGTTTTATTCTGGGCAATTCGATCAGGTCAATTTGATGATCTGGATGGCCATGGCCACCAAATTCTGATGGATGATGATGACTCCCCCAATTAACTTAAAAGTATAAATACTATTAGTGATGTTGATGTTCTGTAGAAGCTGATGTTGTATGTTGGTGATGCTTTGAAAAGTATAACGTCGAAACAGGCAAGCTAATTGCGATTAGTATTAATAACACAGAGGTTATCCATTTAAATTTAATATTTTTTTTCAGTGTATTTAGATATCCTGAGAAATATCCTGCCGTTAACATTCCGGGCAGCGTTCCTAATCCAAAGAGAAACATCACTAACATCCCTTGCCAGCTTGTACCCATTGTTAAACTCAACAATAACGCTGAATAAACTAATCCGCATGGTAACCACCCCCAAAGCATACCCATGAATAAAGCGCGCCATTGCGTAGTGATTGGGTAAAAATGTTTGCCGAAGGGTTGAATGAAACGCCATAACTTCATCCCCAGAGACTCTATCAATTTATTAGATGAAAACAGGCCTAGTATATTTAATGCAAGTGCAATCAAGACAAATGCAGCAATACACTGCAAAATAAAATGCATGTTAATTTCTTGCGAAAAACCAACAAACTGTTTACCTATAAACCCTGCCAAAAAACCCGCTATCGAATAACTGCATATACGTCCTGAGTTGTATGCCAAGCTCCGTTTGAATTTAGCAAGCTGTTGTCCTGTTTTTACTTCCTCTGGAGCAATTATCAATGCACTTAGAATTCCGCCACACATACCAATACAATGTGCCGTACTTACCAACCCCAGATTAAAAGCAATAATGAATGTTACGAACATTTTGTTTTTTACGGCAATACCAATACGATAAAAAAATAATTAGGCTACTGATTTTTTTTATCTATCTTTTTATCAGAAAAACCGTCACAGATCGCATGTATAGAAGGGAGGTTTTCGAGGGTAATAGCCTTTCGGTTAATCGTTATCAAACCACTCTTGTGAAATTTTGTAAATAAACGACTGACGGTTTCTATAGTTAATCCAAGATAATTCCCTATCTCTTGCCTCGACATTGGGAGATTAAACTCTTTTGAAGAATAGCCCAACTTCTCAAACCTTGATGAAAGACTAATTAAAAAGGTTGCAATTCGCTCTTCCGCACTACGTTTATTTATCGTCAATAACAATTGGTTTTCATTTGATATTTCGCGACTCAATAACCGAAACATCTGGTTTTGAAGGTCTGGAATCTGCTGGCAAATGTCGTTTATCTTTTCATAGGGCAATGCGCAATATGTCGTTGTTTCTAACGTGACGGCAGCGCACGTGTGTTTATGATGTTCAATTGCATCGAAGCCAATTATTTCGCCGGGAAAATAAAACCCGATAATCTGTTCTTCACCTGTTTCATTCAGGATATAGACCTTAACTGACCCCGACCTAATCGCATAAAATGACTCAAATGGTTCTTCTGCCCGAAAAATATGATTGCCTTTTTCTTTAGGCCGGGAGCCTTTAACAACGATTTCAAGCTTCTCTAAATCTTCAGCCTTCAGACCACGCGGTAAACATAACTCATTCAAATTACAATTTGAGCAACTCGCCTTTATTTTGGAGAAATCTATTATTTGTTCCAATTTATAACATCCTGATCTGGATATATTCGATCTATATCTATTCTACACCTAAATTTAAATAGATTAATGACATATATAGATTAGTATGTTTTGAACTAATTAACTGGAATGGAAATCTTCAAATACATATTAACTATTTGTTTCATATATGATTTTTAGTTAATTTTATAAGATACAAAATATTGCATATATGTTCATATCTACACAATCGAACTTCATAACTTAACTCAAACTTTTAATGGTTCGTTTGCACTGATTAACAATAACTTGTTCAACTCTCTGTAGTGCCTCGTAATCGCCATAATCATCCATAAATTCCTGCAATACTACGGGAAATTTTTCTAATATGTTTTCAGCTAGCTTATTGACAATATCAAGCATAAAACGTTGGTTCGTATCAGTCTCTTTAGCAAAATCAATCCAATTTTGCTTATTTATTTGTCCAGGATCTCTCTGTCCACCAATCGCAAAAGCTAAATTTCTATCAAAATGCTCTACAGCTCGTGTACACACCAAATCATAAAACGGTGCTAACCGTAATGAATTTTCTCCTGAATATAAAATTGATAAATTTTTAGCATGACCATCTGAATTTCCAGATAATAAATTAAATATCTGCCACTTTAGTAACATCTCAACATCATGCGCCGGTTCATCCGAATATGACTTAATTAAATTTATGATTTCAGAAAACTCTGGGCCGCCATCGTCCTGATATTTCTTATCGTAGCCATATCCTAGTGCTTGGCAAAAATCTTCTTGATGTAGACGGTGAACGACTTCTCCTGTTTCATCCCAAACTCTGTCATAGCGAGTAATTAGGATGAATGATTTCGCAGGATTATCAGCAGGGTTTCCCTCTAATGACTTCAATTCAACTTCTACTACAGGTAACCCAATTGTTCGAGCCAGCCTCATGAGAATTGTCTCATAAGCAGGCATATGAGTTAGATCAGAAACTTGAAACTTTAATATATGGCTGCTTGGTGCTTCATTTTCAGGTATAAAAAATTCACCTTCTCTAACTAGTATGGGACATTTATCTTGGGCTCCTGCTAATGATAATCGGATTGGTGCACCATCACTTTGTTTAAAATTGTATATCTGCCCTTTCCGATCAATTAGTGTTTTTAGTTGCTCTTCTGCTAAAGGTTCATACTTCCAATCTTTTTGTTGTTTAGGTTCTGATATATACGGCAATACGCTAAATGCGCCTGCACATTCACCACCTATTGCTCTTAATATAGAAAAGTCACTATTTGGTATTTTTAGGCTATTAACTATATTTGTCCGAGCCTGCCCTTCTGGTAATAGGTTTGCAAAAAAACGATGGGCAACACCTTCATCAGGTGAATACTCATTTTCTGTCAAAGGTAATTGCAACGATATAGGAAACTGTAATTCATATCTCAACCAATCAACATCATAACGAAAACCTATTCGATCTAAATCATTCTTCCATATATAGCCAACTAGATCCTGTCCATGCCAAAGGTTTAATTCATCAATATCCGCCATATTTTTTAATCACCATTTTTTCCAACAGTTGCAGCTCCTTTCGCTGATAACGACAAACTCGTTTTACCTTTTAAATTTAGATTTCTTGGTTGAATTACGACTTCTAACCCCAATACATTTAATGCTTTTAGCACCTTTCCAATTTCACAAGTCTCTTTTCCTCTTTCGAACTCAGATAAAAACCGTTTACCCAAATTAGCCAAACCGGCTATTTTTAATAATCCAATTGCACGGCTTTTTCGGTGTGTGCGTACCAATCTACCAAGCTCTTCAGTATTACGAATCACACCATATTGAATTTCTTCATTTTTCATAACTCTAACCATATTTATCCCGAACGGGATAAATATAATACCTCCTAACTAAAAGTCAATATTATTATCCTGTACGGGATAATGCTATATAAATTCTAATGAAATTAAGATGAATTATCCCGAGCGGGATATTTTTGAGATTGAGGTGTGTCTTTCAAATTTTATCCCGTACGGGACAATTAATGTAACAATTAGGAGTCAGAAATTAGAGAAACTATCGTAAGCTATTGAATTTATTGGTGCCGATGGGCGGATCCAAATTATTCATATATATAATTGATAACTAGATATATTTTATTAATAAATTTTTACTTATGCCCCCAAAAACGCCCCCATATTTAAGTATATTGATCTTGTGATCCATTACAGTGAGGTGTTGTTGTATTCAAGTAGGCAAAATTAAATGCAGTCCCGAATATTGTGAGTCCCATCTAATAGGTATTGGGTACTCCACAGTTTCATTAATATCGAACTCGCGTAATTGTTCTTGAGTATGGATAATTCTATCTCCCTTAGCATTACGAATTTTCAATAACAATCCACTACCCCCAGCTTGGTTAATGGGGAGTATAAATAATTTTTCATCTCTACTTATCAGAACAACCGATTGAATGTCTTTGAAATAGGTTTCATACACTTCAGATGTAAGGTAAATATTGCCATTTTTAATTGCGATTGTAGAAACTTCAGGTTCAGTCATTTCAATAGCTATCAATTATGTCTTTTATTTTAACCGTTACTGAATCTACAGAAGGTATAACTGATTCTGAAAGACTCATTCCTAAGTCTAAATTACCCGCTTCGATTAAATAAACAGTAACTGACTCAGGGAAATCATCCTTAAAAATTTTACGCCCCGCATAAAGTGCATTATCCCAACGAAAATCATGCAAATTGAAACTGGGTTCTGGTAAATTTTCCAGCTCCTCTCCTGGCACTTCATAAATAGCACCAGGTTCAGAATTAGTTGAACTTGCATCAATAATGATTAACTCACTACTACCTCTCGCCATAAACATAACATCCATCCCAGAGGTGCCCGCGTCGAATATTTTTACGTTCTCTTTCGGGTTCTGAAAAAGATATGATTGCAACTGTTGTGCAACAATGATGCCTGCAGCGTCGTCACTACAATTTGCATTCCCGCAGCCAATGATTGTCAGCATAGTAAATTAAATATGATGTACAGAAAGAAACAATATAGCGATTTTTTATCGACGTCTATTATTCTCACTCAGGGCATAAAGTTTACCGACCGTAATACCCTTAATACATCAGTAATTGAAATAATCCCGACTAAATCATTATTATCCATCACGGGTAGATGTCGGATGCGATTATTAGTCATAATTTGCATACAACCAGTAATAGTTTCACTTGTTGGAATAGTAATAACATCACTTGTCATAATATCGCTCACCAAAATATCCCAAGGTAACTGCCTTTTTGGGGCTGCTTTCCTTATATAATCTCTCTCAGAAATTATGCCAATAACAGTTCCATCCTTGATGACAGGCAATGCACTGATTTTTTCCTTCGCCATAATCTCAACAGCATCTTGTACCGTGTTTTCTGGTCCTATCGTAAGTGTCTTTTTAGATTTCTTATCGAGGATGACTTGAGCATTGAATATCATGATTTATTACCAAATTATATTCGCCATAGTGTGCAAGACCATTCAGCCTCTACAGGCAACATTAACTCCGGTAATTCACAGTATTTTTGATGCACCCTATAATACATACACGTTTCACATGCTTGCTCATCATCATCACTTGCCATATAGGGTGTGAGTGTGAATCCAGTGATGACCATTTTTTTTTCGTAATCATCTTCTTTTAACGATTGCAGTCTTGCTATGACAGCAATGATTTCATCGTGTGTGTATGCGCGGGGTTCAATTTCGGTTTTGAGTCCGTTCTCCAACAATAACTGGAGGTGTTCTCGTAAAGATTTATCAGCTTCTAACTGTTCTGGAGTGACCACATCTTTTTCAGCCATACATTCTCTCCATATACTATATTCGCCAGAGCCTACACCACCATTCAGGTTCTACCGGTACTGCTAATTCAGGTAAATCACACCATTTACGATGAACAAGATAGTACATGCACTCTAAGCAACGTTGATCGTCTTCACCAAAAGGATGATCAACAAACCCACTAATATCGAGTTTCTTTTCAAGTTCGTCGGGACCTAGTTCGCGTAATTCTTTTAGTATATTTTCAAACTGATGATTATCTTCAGGGAAAGGACCTGTTTGAGTTTCAAGACCGTCCTCCATCATCTTCCCAATTTTATCTCTCAAAGAGTCGTCGTCAGATATGCTCACATGATTTCTCTGTTTTGATCTTTGATCTGAATAAATCAGATCAATTATTATTTTTGTCGTTAGGTGTAAATATAAGGGATAGTTAATCTAACTATCCCTATATATTTATGCATTACAGATAGATCAAGCTGTCCTGAAGCGCGCTAATTCCTCACCCGATTTTGCATCATGCGCATGCACAGTACAAACTAAACATGAGTCATATGAACGTGCTACATGCCCAACTTCAACTGGATCGCTAGGATCAGCAATAGGTGTTCCGATTAAGGCTTCTTCTATTGGTCCACGTTCTTCTTCACCTGTTCGAGGACCTACATTCCAAGTAGTTGGTGCAATAATCTGGTAGTTTTTAATCTTACCGCCTTCAACATCAATCCAATGACAAAGTGCACCACGGATCGCTTCAGTGGCTCCCCATCCTTGGCCATCTTGTTCTTTAGGTTTGATATAAAAAGGATCATCCAATTTAAATTCACGCAGACAGCGTTCCATTTCACGATAGATGTATTTAAATTCATGCATACGCGCAAAATGTCTTAACAATACATTTGAACCACCCATATTCTTGTGCATATCAAAAACAAGACTGTCTTTATGTTGCCAGTCTTCCATATGGTCACCACCATAGATCATCTCACGGGCTAATGGACCGGCTTCCAAATGTCCATTTTCATCATGAAGTACCGCTGTAGCCCATGAATACTTACCATTAAAGTCACCTTTATTATTGGAGATAGGGTTAGTTGTCCTATCAAATGGATGGGTTGGGCCACCTGATTCTTCATACCAAGCATGTGTTACATCTTCACGAGTGAATGCTTGATCCATAAGTTTGTGTTTGCCAGTGGCCGCATCGTAAACACCACTTGGCATCAAGACTGAACCATTACGGCTTTCTATCGTTGGTTTTTGGTAACGATCTTCATGAGGTAAATAGCCCCATGAAACAAATTTTTCTAAACCTTTACCGTATTTATCTAAGCCAACGTCAACACCCATACGCCACATCAAACCTAAATCTGAATTTGCATGCTCCGGCTTTTCATCCAACCAAGCCATAAAATCATCATAGGTCTGAATTTCCTCATAGCGTTCCATTGAACAACCTAACCACATTGGTTCAATCCAATTCGTTCTGAAATGCTCTAAGATAGACCAAGATCGCGTAATATCTGACAGTGTTGGTGAACACATCACACCTCCCGGTACCATATAACTAGAATGCGGCCATTGCCCACCGAGTAAAGCGTAAATCTCAACAGGACGTCCGGAGATGGTGACGCCTAATTCATAATTAGTTCCGGTAAACGGTGCCCAGCGTTTAACTGCTTCTTCATAATACTGACTGTTTTTATAATTCTTGTTCACCATATCGATCATAAACAAACCGTAATGATGTCTTGGTAAGCTTTGTAAACTTTCAGCAAGTTGACCAAGGTTTCTTGCAAGAATTGCATTTCTAGGCACTTCTGTTTGCCATGCTGTATCTAATGCCCATGCCGCGCAAGTTAAATGAGAGGCACCACAGATACCGCAAGCGCGAGGTGTAACCACTAAGCCAGCTTGGGGATCTTTATCTCTTAATATAATTTCAAAACCACGAAAAAGTTCAGCAGATGTCCAGGCATTAGTGACTACGCCATCTTCAATATCTACTCGAACATCTAGATCGCCTTCTACGCGACCGACTGGTGAAATATCCAGTGTTTGTACTGCTTCAGCCATTGTTATTTCCTCTTCAATAATATTCGTTAAACGACAAACATGTCTTGTTCAGCCCAGGCAGGTGCTGCAGCTTTTGCTGCGCCTGTAAGCTTGACGTAACCTTTCTTATCAACACCATCCGGCAGGTCTTTTGGCACCCCCATAACGGTCTGCGTCTTAAACACAGTACCCGGTGCTAAATCGAAGAATGGAAATTCTGGTTCAGTACATCCCATGCATGGCATGCCAGCACGTGTTTTGGAAGAAGCACGGTTCCAGAGAATACGATTACAAGGTGAATGCGTCATCGGACCTCGACAGCCCAAATCATAGAATAAACAACCTTTACGCTGTCCAAACTCGGTTGCAGAAACCTTATAGGCAAAATGCATATTTCGGGTACAACCTGTTTGAGTGAAACTTTGGAAGAATGTTTTTGGTCGTTGGAAGTCATCTAAAGCTAAATCACCCGCACGTCCTGTTGCAACTGCAACAAGTATTTGAGTGACCCAATCAGGGTGTGCAGGACATCCAGGAATATTAATAACCGGTAAGCCGCTTTTCGCGACAAAATCTTTACCCAGAAAACCGCCATGATCGCGTTTAAGGAATTGCAGACCTTCTGATTCGGAAGGATTAGGAGCTGTAGCAGGAATACCACCCCAAGTAGCACAATCGCCAATAGCAACTACAAAGTCAGAAGCATCTGATAATTCCTGAACCCATTCTCGCATTGGTCGACCAGCGAAGCGGTTCCATTCGCCACTACCGTTCGGTGCATTAACAACTGAACCTTCAAAAACAAAAATATCCAGTTTAATTGCACCTGAAATGCAATCTTTCAACATTTGCTTTAGGTTGTCACCTAGTTCCATACCCAATGATGGATGCCAGAGTACATTCATGCCGAAGTCTGTAACTAAATCACAGGCACTAGGTTCCTCTGCATTCAAAAAAGACATGGTATTTCCAGAACAAGCGCCGCCTTGGAGCCATAGAATATTGGCCATCTTCCTTTTCCCCCTTTCGATAAAAATTGTTTTTATAAATACTGCGTTTGCATAATGATTCAGCAAATGCCATACCATAAAAATAATGCGCTGCACCAATACTTTATAATCAAGGAGATAGCTCTAATATTACAAGAAGGAAGGTGTACTTAACTGGTGTATATGTAAAGTTTATTTACAGCTAAATTGGAAAGAAAAGTTACACTTGCCGATATTATATTTAGCGAACTATGAATTATTTTAACCATTACGATTGCCGCATTCTGGGCATTCTGCTTCACCCACGAGGCCATACCAAATTCCTTTGCAGTTACTACACCAATGTCCTTTTAAATTTGGTTGGATTTTCCCAACTTTCTGGGCAAACTTTGAGATACCTAATTCTTTAAAACCACTTTGGTCCTTCCTGGGAGAAGTACGGCTTTGTGGGAAGGCAATAATCCCATCATCTTTATTTTTTTTATCAATCACAAATAATAATTTTACGCGGCATCGTTATCTCTTAACTCATAACGTTTAATTTTATTAGCAAGCCCTACTCTTGAAATACCAAGCTCTTTTGCAGCACGACTCTGATTCCAACGATGCTTTCTCAAGGCACCTTCTATTAACATTACTTCTAACGACTCTACTTTTTCTTTTAAACTATCACCATCCAACTTTAACTCGGTTGCTGTATTATTTTTTTGTCGAGTGGATAACTTGGCCAAATTGGGAGATAGATTAGCGATGGTGATGTAGTCATTATTTTCAGCCAGCGCCACCATACGGCGTATCTCATTTTCTAATTCACGAACATTACCTAACCAATCATGTGCTAATAGTTTTTCCTGTACTTCGTCAGTAATACCGAGAATGCATCTGTTTATCGACTCACCATAACGTTTAGCTAAATATTCGGCGAGGACAGGAATATCATTTGTTCTTTCACGTAAAGGAGGGATTGTAAATTGGAATCCATTTAAGCGATAATACAAATCACGCCGAAACTCTTTGCTTTCAACCATCTTATCTAAGGGACGATTGCTTGCAGCAATTATGCGAACATCTGCTAATATAGTTTTATCACTACCCAGTGGCTTTACTTCTCCTTCTTGCAAAAATCGGAGTAGGCTAACTTGAAAGCTGGGCGACACTTCAGAAATCTCGTCAAGAAAAACAGTTCCACCATTAGCTGCTGGAAATAAACCCAGCCGATCAGAAACCGCCCCGGTAAACGAACCACGTTTATGCCCGAATAATTCGGACAACAATAGTTCATCCGACATACCACCACAATTTTGTACCAACAATGGCTGGTCTTTTCGATCACTATTGTAGTGTATAGCCCTTGCCATTAACTCTTTACCCGTGCCTGTCTCACCCTGAATTAATACGGGCAAAGTAGTCGTTGCTGCCTTACGTGCTGTTTTACATAATTGGGACATAGAATGACTGACAAAGATTAATTTATCGAAACGAAAGCTTTCGTCTAATTCGTTTTCCAAAATACTATTTCGGCGCCTTAACATGTCTTCCGCAATTTTTAATTCACGACTTAAATGCCGATGACGATATGCGAGCTCACGGTTCTCCAATGCGCGACGTACTAACAGTTCTATCTCTTCTTCTGGCCAGTCTGCTGCAAAAAATTGATAAATAGCTGCTTCATTGATCGCTGCTACCATTTCCGAATGACTCAGATCTCCACCCAAAACTCTAATCGTGTCTGGATTCGAGGTACGTAAATTTTTAAGCATCGGGATGGCATCATGTTCGTGCGTTTTCCCTTGCATGCAAAGCACCAAGTCAACATGTTGCTCAAGCAGATATTCATGTGCATCAATAACCGTCTTGGCATTACTTACTAGGTAATGCGCACCTAAACAGTCATGCAACAGTGTCGTTGTATTGTCTGGAAAACCCACCGTTAAGATTGAAGTTTGTTGGCTAGATTCCATAATAAATGAGCGTTTCTTAATTAAATTGCATAGTTAGTTTACACATCAGCATAAATTAATTTTATATAACATGCAAATAAGTGATAACTTAATTTGCACTTTGATTATTTTATTGACATTTATATCGAAGTATTAATAGGATCGCCCAATCTAATAAAAATTATTCAGCACAAAGGGGAATGCAAGTGACTGGATCTACAATCAGTGACCACCAATTTCAACAAGCACTAGAGGCTATTGAATCTGAAAACGCCAGTGCAATTGAAAAAGCTGAAATGCTCATGGAAATTGCTATGGGTCTGCAACAAAAACCCAAGTCTGCAAAACAATTGCATGATGCCATTGCGCTATACGACCGCGCAATTGAACTATGCCAAGATACAGGTGCTGAATTAGTTGCACGTATTCGGGCTAGAAAAGGTACCGCTCTCCAAGCAATACCTGATAGTGGTCCAGATTTTCTATTGAAAGCGGAATCAGAGTTCGAAGTAGCACTCTCGTTGCTACAAGAAACGGGAAAGGCTGAAGAAATTGCCGAAATCAATATGAACCTTGGATTAGTTCTGCATAATTTAACCGGTTTTAATAAAAGCAAAATTACCGACGCCATCAGTGCTTATCAACGAGCCTTACGCACTTTCACTCGAGAAAATTATCCAACTGAATTCGCTATCTTACATAACAATCTGGCAACCGCTTACTTATCAATTCCAATGACAGATGAACGTGGGAAGATGCGAGAAGCCTTGGCAGTGCAGTCCTTCGAAGAAGCATTAAAGATTATTACGATCGAAGAACAACCTTCTGAATACGCGATGCTACAAAATAATTTAGGTAATGCATTGCAATATGTCTCCAGCAGTCACGCGATAGAAAATAATTTACGAGCACTTGATGCATATGATGAAGCACTCAAGGTTAGAACATCAACAGATACCCCCTTTGAATATGCCAACACTCTCTGCAACAAGGCTAACTGTCTACGCAACCTGCCCGATGATGTTGAAGATGCCGATGCCGGTAACCGTGAACACCTAGTCGAGGCCCGCACAATGTATCGTGAAGCCAAAGATATATATCAACAATACGGCGATCTAGGCAGAGTCTCAATTATTGATGAAGTACTAGCAGAAATAGAACAAGACCTAGGTACGGGTCATGCGGGTTCTCGTGATGGTAAGGGGTTTGGTGCAAGTCGAATATAAACATAAATTTTAAACTAGGAGATTTTTTAACGTGAGTGAAATTACAAACTTGTTGATGATGGGTGATCTAACAGCCCTCACAATTATTATCTGGGCAATCGTTGCACTTTTTGTAGGTGCTATCGGCGGTGCAATTGGTGGCATCATCGTTGGTGGAGAACATTTAGGTAATGAACTTGCCGCCATGATGGGTGCTTTCTATGGTCCAATTGCAGCACTACCCGGTGTTGTAATTGCTCTTCTTGTTTTGGTTTTACTTTAAAAGAGGCTAAATATTATGTTTGATATGTTTTTAAATTCCGTCACGTTATTTTTTAAAGGAAAACTTTTTCAAGACATGAATATGGTTATCCGCCAAACCTTTTTTGGTGTCGCAATTGCAGCAGCATTATTAATTATTGCAGTGAAAGCTGGGTTAACACTTTGGATTGCAGTATTAGCAACTAGCTTGATTAGTGGGGCTATCCAGCCATTGTTATTTAAAAACTTGAAATATCGTTAAGTCATGTCTGCCTCAGCATCCAGCATATCCGATCAAACCCAACCGAGGTTGGATGTTTTATTGAAAGATATTCAATCTCTGGAAAACTTAACAGCTGATTGGGATGAACAGCAACGCAACACAGTTGAGGCATTAAAACGTGCTATAGATGAGTTACATAAAGAAGCCATAGCTCGCTTAATAAAATCTTTGAAAACAGAACCTGCTGCTATGTCCGTATTACAAGAAGCTGTCACTGATGAAGTAGTTTATGCTGTATTACGGCATCTTGAAATAATTAAACCATCTTTACAAGAGCGCTTGGAAATCGCACTAGATTCTGTACGTCCAATGTTGGAAAGCCATAATGGTAATGTTGAACTAGTTAGTCTCGAACCACCCGATACAATTGAAATTAGATTATTAGGTGCATGTGATGGCTGCCCAGCTTCCGGATTAACGCTATCAGAAGGTATAGAAAAAGCAGTCAAGGAACATTGTCCAGAAATCACCAATATAAAGAAAGCAAAAGGTGGTCTGCATGCAAGTCTAAACAAAGATGATGGGGATGCTAAACCTATTCATTTTGTTAGCCCTTTTGCGCGCAAAGAAGATGTTGGTTGGAAATATATCGCAAAAGTAAATGAAATACCTGAACAGGATATTGCAACAAAAGATTTAGATGGTCATTCTTTAATTCTGAGTCGCTTTGATGATCGCATTACTTGTTTTGAAAATGCTTGTGCTCACTTAGGTATGCCGTTAGACATGGGTGGGATTGAAAACGGTATTCTTACTTGCCCCCATCATGCCTTTCAATATTCATTGCAATCAGGTGAATGTTTAACTGCACCAGAAGTACAGTTATTAGCACATGGTGTGCGTATTGTGGGTGATAACGTTGAAGTTAAATTATTATGACTGCACAACAAGTTCGAATGAAAGTCACACCCGACCCTAGCTTGAAAGTAGCTGAGGCGAGCAAAGTTCCACACGTACCATTATTGATGCCAGAACCATTTGCAGTTATTGGTTCAGATAGAACACCAGACATTGCTACTGTTGGCGTAACCCCAAATGCTGGAAGTTGTTTTGGTCCACGCGCTGCTTGTTTAATAAAAGAAAATGGTCCTTTATGGGTTTCTGACACAGGTCATCATCGTTTATTAGGTTGGAAGACTTTACCTCAATCAGATCAAACACCCGCTGACTGGATCATTGGACAACAAGATTTTTCTAAAGAAGGACGTAATGGAAAAGGTGACGTTGCTGCAAACACCTTAAATGTACCAACTGGTATCTGTGCATGTGGCGACGGACTTGCGGTAGCTGATGCCTGGAATCATAGAATCCTTATTTGGAAAAAATTACCTGAAGGTAACAATGTTCCAGCTGACATTGTACTTGGACAAATTGATTTCAAACAAAATCTTGCTAACCGTGGTGATACCTTAACTGCCCGCGCTGATTCTTTTCATTGGCCTTATGGTGTTAGTTGGAAAAATAACCATCTTCTCGTTGCTGATGCCGAGAATAGACGCGTACTAATTTGGAAAGGACTACCTGAAGAAAATGGTCAGCCTGCAGATATAGTATTGGGTCAGAATGACTTTCTCTGTCGTGATGAGAATGCTGGAGGTGAACCCGGAAATATGAGTATGCGTTGGCCTCATGGGATAACAATGTGGCGTGACCACCTTTGCATCAGTGATGCTGGTAATAATCGCATTATGATTTGGAAAGGTATTCCCAGTAAAAATGGTGCGCCTTGTGATTATGTAATTGGCCAAAAAGATCCTGATGTAACAGATCACAACCAGTCACTTTATTGGCCGCGTGCCAACTCTGTAAATATGCCTTATGCCATCGATGCTACTGATGATTGGTTGTTAGTTGCAGATACTGCCAACTCGCGATTACTTGGCTGGCACTTTGATGATCTGGAAAATGGTATCAATGCACGTGCATTAAGTGGTCAAACTAATTTCCACAACAAAGGTGATAACCGTTGGCTACCAGCTTGCGCTGATAGTTTTTGTTGGCCTTACGGTATTCAAACTATAGGTAATACCGTTGCAGTTGCGGATTCTGGTAATAACAGAATTAGTTTATGGAAGTTGGCAGTATGAGTGCATCCACTGATCAGCTTGAATCTATAAACACGCTTAAAGAAGCTATTCGTGTAAGAGGTATAGTACAAGGCGTCGGGTTTCGTCCGATGGTATGTAGATTAGCAAAGAAACTAGATATTCGCGGTTCTGTTCGTAATGACAACAAAGGTGTGTTGATCGAGGCATGGGCATCTCAAGAAACCTTAGATCAATTCGAACAAGCAATATTTGAACACTGCCCTATTCTTGCTCGCATTGATTTCATCCAGCGCGAATCAAAGTTCGACAACAATTATCCTGACGGATTCAATATTATCCTTAGTAATAATGGAGAAACACATACCTATATCCCGGCAGATGCAACAACCTGCCCTGAATGTGTTGATGATACGTTAAACCCATTTAGTCGGCGTTATCGCTATCCTTTAACAAACTGTACACATTGCGGCCCACGTTTATCGATCATTAACGGTATTCCTTATGATCGTGACCAAACTAGTATGTCTAGGTTTGATATGTGCGAAGAATGTAGGAAGGAATACAATGAACCTTCTGATCGTCGTTTTCATGCTCAGCCTAATGCTTGCTATATTTGTGGCCCTAAAGTAGAGCTAAAACGAATTGATAATAACCCAATCTGCATGGAAACGTTAACGCAATTGGATGACGTAGATGCCGCCTGTACCGTATTACAAAATGGAGGGAGTCTTGTTATAAAAGGAATTGGTGGGTTTCATCTTGCCTGCGATGCAACTAATCATGAAGCAGTTCAACAGTTACGTAACTCTAAACAACGTTATGCAAAACCATTTGCGCTTATGGCTCGTGATTTAGAAACGATTAAGCGCTATGCTCATGTTAGTACTGAAGAAGAAAAACTATTAAAAAGTACAAATGCACCTATCGTTCTACTTAAAAAAATTGAGCAACCCACTCTAGGAAAAAAGCGTGAGTTTGGTGTTGCTGAAGGGGAACGAAAGAATGATTTAAACACAATATCAGACGCTGTTGCTCCCAATCAAAATAGCCTCGGCTTCATGCTGCCTTATACGCCAATGCACCACTTGATGCTTAAGCGAATGAATCGGCCAATCATATTGACATCAGGTAACCGCTCAGATGAACCGCAAGTTATTAAAAATACCGAAGTCAACAATCAACTTGGCGAAATGGCAGAATACGTACTTTGGCATGATCGCGAAATAATAAATCGCGTTGATGATTCTGTTGTACGCATTATAGACAATAAACCTCGTTTATTAAGACGTGCGCGAGGATATGCACCATCCCCACTACCTCTGCCTAGTGGATTTATAGATAGCCCAGAACTCATAGCAATGGGTGGTGAGCTAAAAAACACATTTTGTTTGCTAAAAGATGGGCAGGCAATTGTCTCTCAACACATTGGTGATCTTGAAAATGCGATGACCTATGTTGATTACAAAAAAAATATAAAACTTTATCAGAATATATTTCAACACGAATCTGAAAAGATTGTTATAGATAAACACCCTGAATACCTTTCAAGTAAATTAGGACGAGAATGGTCCGAAGAAAATTCTATACAGCTAGATCATGTACAACATCATCACGCCCATGTTGCCTCTTGCCTAGCGGAGAATGGTTGGTCATTAAGTGCAGACAAGGTATTAGGTGTTGCATTGGATGGTTTAGGTTTTGGTGAAGATGACACACTATGGGGAGGTGAGTTTTTATTAGCCGACTATTTAGAATGTGAGCGTGTAGCAACATTTAAACCTGTAGCGATGTTAGGCGGAGCTAAAGCAATCTATGAGCCTTGGCGTAATACTTACGCGCACCTTATTGCAGAGATGGGTTGGGTAGAATTAAAAATTAATTATGAAGAATTAGAATTAGTTAAATATTTTGAGACGCAAGCGCTCGAAACGTATAACGCAATGTTGAAAAATAAACAGAATGCCCCAATAGCTTCATCTTGTGGTCGATTATTCGATGCTGCTGCTGCAGCTATGGGTATATGTCGAGAACAGGTTAGTTATGAAGGCCAAGCAGCCATAGAATTGGAAGCGATAGTTGACCAAAAAGCACTCGTTGAAGAAGATGATCTACTTGCCTATCCATTTGCAATTCCTCGATTACAACATAATCAGCTTCCATATATAGAACCCTTAGCAATGTGGCAAGCGCTATTAGGTGATTTAATTTTAAAAACGTCTCCCGGTATCATGGCAGCACGTTTTCATCGTGGGCTAGCAAAAGTCATTGTCACAATGATAACTAAACTCTGCACACAAGATGATGAACGTTATATTAATACCATCGCCCTTTCCGGCGGTGTTTTTCAAAATAAAATTTTATTTGAATTGGTAACTCAACAATTGCGTGAACGCGATTTTGAAGTACTAACTCATACACATGTTCCAAGTAATGACGGAGGGTTATCACTTGGCCAAGCAGCCATAGCAGCAGCGCGCGCTATACATGAGAGGAGAAATGCATAATGTGTTTAGGTATTCCCGGACAGATCGTTGAGATTGTTGATATTAAAAAGAAACTTGCCAAAGTCAATGTCTCTGGTGTTAAACGCGAGGTCAATATTGCTTGCATTGTTGATGATGATCATTCAGTAGAGTCATGTATTAACGATTGGGTGCTTGTGCATGTGGGTTTTGCAATGAGTCGGATCGATGCCGAAGAAGCAGAAAAAACACTTACATTGCTCACTGAATTAGGCGAAGCACAAGAAGAGATACGAATGATGCAAGCAGGTGTTATCCGATAGATTTTTGATTATAAAAAATGTCCGAAAACAAACAAAAACTTGAAGCGTTATATCCTTTCTTATCTGGAGAAACTAAGGATCCCGAGAAAGAAAATAAGTCTCTTTTAGATTCTGTATTAATAAAAGCAAATGACAGCGTCTTAGTAAATCAAGCTTACTTCTCAAAAAATGCAGAAGCATTAGTTGATACAGCAAAAACAATATCAACCGTTTACAAAAATAATGGCCGTTTGTTCACAATGGGAAATGGTGGCTCCAGTTGTGATGCTTCGCATATTGCAGTTGAGTTTTTACATCCTGTAACAGCAGGTCGCCCTGCCCTTACTGCAATTAATCTGGTTGCAGACACAGCAATGATGACTGCTGTCTCAAATGACATTGGCTATAAACACATCTATGTGCGGCAATTGGAAGCACTAGCTCGAAAAGGTGATTGTTTGATTGGAATTTCTACCAGTGGCAACTCAGAAAACTTAATTGCTGCTTTTAATAAAGCAAAAAAGATGGGGCTTAACACAATAGGTCTAACGGGGACTAATGGCGGGCATATGGCAGGGGAAAACTTTCTAGACCATTGTCTTGTCGTTGAAACAGATAGCATCCATCGCATACAAGAATGCCATGTAGCAACCTATCACATCCTCTGGGATTTAGTACACACCATTCTCGCTGATGCACGAGGAGATATTGGAGAATATGAATTATGAAATACGTTGATGAGTTTAGGGATCCCAAAAAAGCTAAAGCTCTATTAAAAGAAATTAATTTATTAGTTGATGAGATTGAAATCACTAAAGAACGCCCCTTACAGATCATGGAAGTTTGTGGAGGTCATACTCATTCCATCTTTCGCTATGGAATAGAACAAATGTTACCTGACAAGATAGAATTAGTGCATGGGCCAGGTTGTCCTGTATGCGTATTACCCATGGGCCGTGTAGATGATTGTGTAGCGTTAGCTGAACATCCAAATGTTATATTTACTACTTTTGGTGATGCCATGCGTGTTCCAGGCTCTAAAAAAAGTTTATTACAAGCCAAAGCAGATGGTGCCGATGTACGAATGGTCTATTCACCACTTGATGCATTAAATCTTGCTAAAGAAAATCCAGATAAAGAAGTTGTGTTTTTTGCACTGGGATTTGAAACAACGATGCCGAGCACAGCATTCACCATACTAGAGGCAGAAAAACAAGGTATTAAAAACTTCTCATTATTTTGTAATCACATCACTATTATTCCAACTGTAAAAGCGATTCTAGATTCGCCAGATATTTTACTCGATGGCTTTTTGGGTCCAGGTCATGTCAGCATGGTGATTGGTAATAAACCTTATGAGTTTATAGCAAAACATTACAACAAACCGTTGGTTGTTGCCGGATTTGAACCATTAGATATTTTGCAGTCGCTATGGATGGTCTTAAAACAGATCGTGGATGGTCGAAGCGAAGTTGAAAACCAATATCAACGTATTGTCCCTGATGAAGGAAATAACCCTGCATTGGATGCTATTAACAAAGTTTTTGAACTAAGAGAGTTTTTTGAATGGCGTGGCTTAGGATCAATAGATCATTCAGGTGTGCGTGTTAGCGATGCATATTCAAAATATGATGCTGAGCAAAAATTCTCTGTACCCAATTTAAAAATAGCAGATCCTAAAGCTTGTCAATGTGGTGAAGTTTTAAAAGGTGTCATCAAGCCATGGGAATGCAAGGTGTTTGGCACAGCTTGTTCTCCAGAAACTCCGTTAGGCGCACTAATGGTATCTTCGGAAGGTGCTTGTGCAGCCTATTTCAATTACGGAAAAATAGATTTAACTAGCTTGATTAAACAACGTGAAGAGCAACAAGCTGAGGAAATAATAAACGCATGAGTGCTGCTGCCAAAGACATAGAACAAAAAGGTGATATTCGTCGTCGTAGTGGCAAGGTTCGCGGAGACATTGTTACCTTAGCTCATGGTAGTGGTGGTAAAGCCATGCGTGATCTGATTGATGATATCTTTGTTAGTACCTTTGCCAACGAACATCTATCAACGCTTGAAGATCAAGCGCGAATTCATTTAGATAAATTTAATTCAAATGGAGATCGTATCGCTATGACCACAGACAGCTATGTCGTTGATCCACTTTTTTTTCCTGGCGGCAACATCGGTTCATTAGCGGTAAATGGTACAGTAAACGATTTAGCCGTCGGCGGAGCAAAACCCACTGCACTAACATGCGGAATGATCATTGAAGAAGGTTTCTCAATTGAAACCTTGCGTAGGGTCGTCACTGAAATGAAACAAGCAGCTGATTTTGCTGGTGTTAGTATTGTTACCGGAGATACCAAGGTCGTTCATCGCGGCGCTGCTGATAAGTTATTTATCAATACAGCCGGGATAGGTGTTATTCCGAAATCATATGATCTTACCGCTACTAAGATTCAGGAAGGCGATGTCATTATTACCAATGGTTATCTGGGAGATCACGGTGCCGCCATTGTTGATGCACGTGGTGAACTAGCTATTGAAAATACAATTAATAGTGATTGCCAAGCATTAAATCATTTAATCCAATCTATGTTGGAAACGTGTCCAAACATACGTTGTATACGGGATGCTACACGTGGTGGTATTGCTACTGTTTTAAATGAGTTTGCACAACAAGCAAACCTTTGTTTACGACTTCACGAAGATAAATTACGTGTACGTGACGAAGTTAAGGGCATGTGTGAAATTCTTGGGCTTGATCCGTTGTATCTTGCAAATGAAGGAAAATTAGTTGCTTGTGTACCCGCCGACCAGGCTGATGCACTGATAAAAGTTATGCAAAAAGACCCCGCGGGAAAAGATGCGGTGATTGTCGGTAACGTAAGTGCCTCACCTGAAGGTGTCGTCGTACTCTCAACCGTCTTTGGTGGTGATCGCATTGTCGATATGTTAGTTGGCGAACAGTTGCCACGTATTTGTTAAATAATTGCCCGTATGAACCAGACTATAAAAATTTCTGATGATGATGTTGAATTGGAATTAAATTATCAGCAGGCTTTAGATTTTCATAACGGTGATTCTATTTGGGGTGTAGCAGTTGCCTTTCGCATGTTGCAACTAGCGGCACGTTTTTTCAATGATAATAGAATTTGGAAAAGAAATGATTTGTATATTGTTAGTGGCCACCCTGGACCAGGAGTAAAAGATGCGATCGAATTTGTTACTCATTGCATTTCTAATGAGCAATTTACATTGCAAAAGGGTTGTGAAGGGAAAGGTTGTTCCAGAAACATGAAGTTTGAATGGTCTATTACAAATAATGATGTCACTTGCATTATAAAATTACGAGATGATTTCGTTCCCGAAGAATTTTATGCGGTTCTTGATCGTTTAAATACAGGTCAAGAACAAGAATCGGATAAAAATTTATTTGAAAAATTTAAACAAGATTTATCTGAAAAAATTTGGCAAGAAAGTATTAGTAATACATTTCGAATAATAATTGACACTGTAAATATAAATAAGAACAAAAGTGCCCATGCATGAACTTGGAATTACACGGAATATTGTTTCAATTGTAAGCGAACATGCTAAGGGGAAACCAGTGAAGCGTGTGCAGCTCGAAATTGGTAGGCTTTCGGCCATCATGCCCGATGCAGTACGTTTTTGTTATGACGTTTGTTGTAAAGGGACTGAACTTGAAGGTTCAACCTTAGAAATTATTGAAATACCGGGCAAAGCTCATTGTTACGAGTGTGATAACGATGTTGATCTTAATGATGTTTTATCTGCCTGTGTTTGTGGTTCTAGAAACTTGAATCGCCTGAGTGGCGAAGAATTGAACATAAAAGAAATGGAGGTAGCGTAATGTGTACTACATGCGGTTGTTCTGACGATGCAAAAGCAACAGTCACCGATTTAGAAACAGGTAAGGTCATTGCTATTGAACAACATGATCATTCACACCATCATGAGCACGACCATGACCACTTGCATGATCATGATCACCACCACGATCATGATCACCACCACGATCATGGACATTCACATGGAACGACCATTCCACTTGAAGAACAAATTTTAGCCAAGAATAATTTATTAGCCGAGCGTAACCGTGGTTGGTTTGATGGCCGAAATATACTGGCACTCAACCTTGTTAGCTCACCTGGCTCAGGTAAAACCACTTTATTAGAAAGAACCATAAATGACCTATCAAAGGAATTAGAAATTAATGTTGTAGAAGGTGATCAAGAAACTGTCAACGATGCAGAACGTATCAAGAGTACTGGCTGTAAAGTAGTACAAGTTAACACAGGTACTGGATGTCACCTTGAAGCAGATATGTTAGAACGAGCAGTAAAACAACTAACTCCTCCAATGAATTCCATTGTAATGATTGAGAATGTAGGCAACCTAGTTTGCCCCGCCCTTTTTGATTTAGGTGAAAAACATAAGATCGCTATTTTGTCTGTTACTGAAGGTGAAGACAAACCGAGTAAGTATCCACACATGTTTCAAGCCTCGGACATTATGATCTTGAATAAGATTGATTTATTACCTTACGTAAAATTTGACGTTGCAAGTTGTATTGAACATGCACACTCAGTAAATCCTAGCCTCAAAGTATTTCAATTATCTGCTACAACAGGTGAAGGTCTAGAAGAATGGTATGACTGGTTGCGCATAAATTCAAAAACACAAGAAAAAGAAAAAGTAAGCTTATGATGACCCTGCTTCTCTTTGGTTTTTTGATTGGTATGCGCCATGCGCTAGAAGCTGATCACGTTGCGGCTGTAGCAAGCCTAACAACGAAGACTAATTCGCTACGAAACGCGATTCGTCAAGGAGCTGTTTGGGGTTTAGGTCACACACTTACTTTATTCATTGTAGGTACATTTGTCTTAATGATCGATAGTCTTATTCCTGAACAAGTTGCTAACATGTTGGAGTTTTTAGTTGGTATCATGCTAGTTATATTAGGGTTCGATGTATTAAGACGCTTATATAAAGAACGTGTTCACTTTCACTTACATGAACATCAAAATGGAAAAACGCATTTTCATGCGCATTCTCATAAAAATGAAACCGTGCATAATCCAAAAGTTCATGAACATAAACATCCCAATAAATTCCCGTTCCGAGCATTATTTGTTGGTTTAATTCATGGGCTGGCTGGATCAGCAGCACTACTGTTATTGACACTAGACACAGTCCCTTCTATTGCAACGGGTATACTTTATATCGCTCTATTTGGATTGGGATCTGTTATTGGTATGGCTATACTTTCTGTAATTATTGCCATACCGCTCCGTTATTCAGCAAAAAAGCTTACTTGGCTTCATCATTCTTTGCAGGGTGCTATTGGTATTGCAACGATCATTGTTGGTGGTCTCCTTATTCATGAAGTCGGTATCATTCAAAAATTTCTAATGTCATAATTTATATTTCTATGTCTGATCAACAACTGCAAAAAGCTTTCGAAACTGAACGAAACACCATAAAAAAAACGATCCAACAGGGCGAAATTCCTGCTGCTATCTTTGATGCGATAAATGCACACCATAAACGCACGGATGAGGCGAATACTTCTATAGAAGCTTATTCAAATGTTACAACCTCTTGTAAAAAGGGTTGTGATTTCTGTTGCCATTTTAAGGTAGAAGCAGGTCCCGAAGAGATATTTCTAATCGTTGATTATATTGTTAAACACTTTGATCAAGCTGAATTGGATACAGTCCTTGAGACAGCTCAAGCCAATCAAAATATCATTAGCGACTTAACTCAGGAAAAACGAATTAAGACCAATCTAGCCTGTGCTCTATTAAGAAATGGTAAATGTTCGGTTTACTCAGTACGTCCATCGGCTTGTAGAAAGATGCACTCGTTAGATGTTGAGACTTGTAAGTCTTCTTTTGATAAACCTGAAGACACTACGATACAAAACTCTGAAGTCCCATTAATTGCCTCTGTTCTATTATCAATAGGATCAGCAGCGCGGCAAGGGTTAAATGATGTGGGTTTAGATTCGAATTTATATGACTTGAATGAAGTACTATACGATGCATTAAAAGATAGTAAATATCAAAAACGTTGGAAGAATGGTAAAAAAGCCTTCGTATAGCTACTAACAAGTTAAGGCAATCGTTTATAAAAGCGAAGTCTTTCGCTATCAACGAGCTTTAATTATGAAATATATTTTTCCGTTAATATCATTATTCTGTTTTTCAGTACATGCTTATCCGCATTCCGCAGATCTTGAAGATTATACTATTTATGGGCATGAAGCAGAGTTAATTGGAGAAGCATTAACTGCGTCGGAAGGTATTATTGGTCGTGGTGAAATTTCCAGTCGTCCAGTTTTACGCACAGGTGAAATTCTTGAGTTTGTACCGGGCATGATCGTGACTCAACACAGTGGCTCCGGTAAAGCAAATCAGTATTTTCTTCGTGGTTTTAATTTGGATCACGGCACAGATTTTCGAACTACAGTCGATGGTATGCCAATCAATATGCGAACGCATGGCCATGGGCAAGGATACACGGATTTAAATTTTATAATACCTGAGTTTATTGATCGTATTGATTACCAGAAAGGACCCTATCATAGTGAAAACGGTGATTTTTCATCAGTTGGTTCAGCAAACTTTAGTCTTACTTCAAAATTAGAAGATGCATTTTTATCAACAGAAATTGGTGAATATCAATTCTTTCGTAATGTAGCTGGTGGAAACCTAAAATTTGGAAAAAGTAATCTCTTGTTAGGTGTTGAATCACATCTCTATGATGGCCCATGGGAAAATATTGAAGAGAATGTTGTAAAATTTAATGCTTTGGCCAGATATACAACACCATTAACGGAAGGAAACTTTTCACTAACATTTATGGCTTATGATAATGAGTGGAACTCAGCTGATCAGATACCACAACGTGCAATTGTTAGTGGAATTATTGATGAATTAGGAACAATTGATACAACAGTAGGAGGTGAAGCTGAACGTTATAGCCTTTCTACACAATGGCAACAATCCAGCTGGGATTTAAATGCTTATATAATTAAATCTAAATTGAATTTATTTTCTAATTTCAGCTACTTTCTAAACGATACGGTTAATGGTGATCAATTTCAGCAAATTGATGATAGAAAAGTTTATGGTGGCAGTGTTAATAGTTACAGCACATCACAGATTGCCAATAAAGAATTATTTCATTTTTATGGTTTAGAGTTTCGCTACGATGATATAGATGATGTCGGCCTCCATCTCACGCGCGAGCGAAAGAGACAAAGAACTGTAAGACAGGATAGTGTCAATGAATACTCTCTAGGATTATTTTGGGAAACAGAAATATCATTAACGGACAAGCTAACGACAACTGTCGGAGCACGTTATGATTATTTATCCGCAGATGTAAATAGTGATAACCCTTTGAATAGCGGAAATAATGATGATTCTTTAGTAAGTTTTAATGCCGGGTTAAGTTATAGTTTAAATAAACATTTAGAAACCTATTTAAATGCAGGGCAATCATTTCATTCCAATGATGCGAGAGGCGCGACGATTAATATCGACCCTTCTTCAGGCAACCCGATCAATAAGGTTGATTTATTAGTACGAGGCGAAGGCGCTGAAATTGGACTGCGTTTTCATGATGCTAAAAAATTCAATATATCAATGGCACTTTGGATGCTAGAGCTTGACTCAGAACTTTTATTTGTGGGTGATGCTGGAAATACTGAAGCCAGTCGGGCATCACGTCGGTGGGGTGTCGAACTTGCTTCTTACTTTTGGGTAAACAAAGCACTTAGTGTTGATTTTGAGTTTGCCTGGTCTCATTCACGTTTTACAGAGGATGAAATTGGCGAAGGTGACAGTATCCAAGGTTCATTACCCATTGTACTGAGTAGCGGTTTTACCTGGACTCCTGTACAAAACCTAAGCACAACACTTCGCCTGAGGCATTTTGGGGAAAGAACATTAGATAGTTTTGATAACATACAATCAGACCCGTTGACTGTTGTGAATCTTGGTATTGATTACAATATAGAATCGTGGAATTTAGGGTTAGATGTACTTAATCTATTTGACAGTAACGACCATGATATAGATTACTTATATAACTCAAGATTAAATGGTGAACCTACTGCAGGAATTGAAGATATTCATTTTCACCCTATTGAGCCAAGAGCAATTCGTTTCAGTATTAAATACCTTTTTTAATTTTTATTTGGAATCATAATAATTACTGTTTCTCATTCTCGTGTTCAGAGAATGAGTTTTATGAAACACACGAAATTTATAAAAATTCATGATTTGCAATTAATCGTTTTATAGACAAACTTTTTCAAAGTCTGCTTTTGGCAGCCGTTTGCTGAAAGTTAGGTTATTAAATAAATATCTGCTCTCCTTTTGAGTCATCCCCGCTAACCCATCCATTTCAATTGAACGTAGAATCTAACAAAAATAATTTAATGTATTCCGATTCGGGGCATTTATGGGGGCATATTTAGGACGGTTGTGCAGAAATTTGAATGATGTGAATAAGTTAACTTTATGCTTCAAGTCCTGCTAGAGGAACCGAATTAATAATTTTATTATTGGCAGTTATTTTTAAATCCTTTAATCAAGATAGGCAATAACATACTAGTATTTTATCAGCAGTATTTTTCGCGATTACTGGACTTAAGAACTGATGGCTATTAATCACTAGGTCGGCTTGTCCCAGAGAAGTATTCATTATAAAACTTATGCAACGCGTAAGTTTATTACTTAACAATAATATAACTCTTATTTCCATATTGGATGTTCTTGCCAGCCCTCTGGAATACCCATTGAATCAAAGCTAGCGATACTTTTATCAAATGATAGAAGTAAATTCGTCACTGCAGTTTGCCAATCGGTGCAATTACTAGTGCTTTTCAAAAGATGGCGCAACATTAACAAAACAATAAATACTCTTCGGTTAGTTGGAGTGACCGGAGGCAACCATTCTACAGAAAGACCTTCTGTTTTCGGACGTATGGAAAGATCTCTATTCCATAATCTAGCATGATGTGCGCAAATATTTCGGATATACGTTAGCGTATGCAGCCAAGTCAGAAGTGTTTTATGATGCATTTCGAAAAACTCTGATATTACTTTTTTATCATCATTTTTCATCCCTTTGTACATGAATGAAATTGCACCAAATGACGTAATCTCCGTCGCCATCCACAGAGGGACTTTGGGAAACCCGTTATATTTAGTTTTGAAATGATCAATGAAAGTTTCTTTTGAATCCGAAATATCTTTTTCAAGGCGACGATACCACTCAGCATATTTGAAAGAATCATGGAAACTTGCAGCATCTGCATGGGCGAATGGGCCATACTTATGTGTCATATTGTACGTGATTTGAGTCCTTATTATGACTTCTGCCCTCTCAATAGCATCCATCACATTCAAGCGCAGCTTACGGTCAAACTCATATAGGTACAGTGCATTTTCAAAAGTAGCGCCCGTTCTAAAAGTATTTAGTGTTTTACTACTTGCGTCTCTTTCTTTAAATAGGTGCCAATAACCGGTAAGTCGATAATAACTAATTTCTGACAAATGCTGTGCCGCTTTATCTGTATTAGCAAATACCAGTCCGCGAGATTGAAGTCTTTCAATTTGTTCTGGATAGGTGGTGGGATCTTTTTTATAATCTTCCTTGGCCATTCTAATACCTAAATCGTAGGCGAAAAAAAGCCGTCAAGGTTACGCATAAATATCGGCAATGAAGTTTCAATTCATAGGCGTGACGGCTGTGTTACTAATAATAATACTGCTTAACTTACATAATTCAACCTGTTGTTGAAAAATAATAGTCTCATATGATCATTGTTTTTATTAGTTTTTTTAATTATATACACATATTATCCACAGGATTTTAAGATCGTTTTCACAATATCTAGTACAATGCATTTTTATCCACAACTAGATATTGATTTTCGTATATTTTTTATCATGCACAATTTTCTAAGTTTATATATAATACGCATAGATAAACAACTAGGCACTCTGATACTTGAGTAAACGAAGAGAACAGTACGTTAAACATCTAGAGTCACAAGATTGGAAAGTGCAACGCGCATATGCATTGCATAGAACATCAGGCTTATGCCAATTTTGCGGTGACATCGCAACTCAAGTCCATCACGTTATATATCCTAAACAGTTTGGTGACGAACACCCGAATAGCCTAATCCCTGTATGTGACAGCTGCCACAAAACATCCCATGGAGTTCAAAAAATGAAAAAACTTATCGAAGCTGAAAGGATGTCTGATATATCTCCTGCAGGCACTAAGTGGAAATACCTGGTAAGTGACGGCAGAGTTTATGCTTCGGCTGAATCATGGCTCAATGCACTACAAGTCCCAAAATGTTTAACTGAATGGTTTAAAGGCCTTCTTTCCATGAATGCTATGCTCAAGAAAAATGACGCGGGTGGTGAACTTGAAATGGAATTCTTGAATATAGCAGTTTATCGCTGGCCAGCCGTTGCTGAAGTATTAAGGGTGTTTGATAGAAATTGGTATACGGATGGATATAGAAAGCAATCAAGATTTGAAAAACAACAAATAGACACCTTCCATGAAAACTATGAGCGTTTACTCTCTTGGGGCTACGACTTACAAGAACGAGCGCTTAATACCATATTGAATGCTCCAAGAACCTCTAACCAACCAGTCACACAGGATGATCTAGTTGAGGCCATAAAAGGAGCTGTCGCTCCACGACTGCAGCAACATGATGATAAGATAAATGAACATGATATATTAATTGGGGTGATGTCAGATGCCATCCCAGCTATGCGTGATCAATCTGAGTTCATTACAGTAAAGCAAGCCATCAGTGAACAGGGCTTTGATGCCAGCGACATGCCTTTATACCCTAAATCCAAAGAAAACCTTTCCAATATTGCAGGTCAAATACTAAAGAAAAAGAATGTCGAGCAAGGAACTTCCAAAGTCTCACGATTAGATGGCACATCAGCAGCGGCAGAAATGAACACTTATCGACGTAGAGATATCTATGAAGTGTTAAAGGAAATGCAGTCCCAAGGACAATACAGCCTGTTAGATTAATCATCGTCTTTGCCATGCGCCATTTTTAACTTCTAAATATTCATCATATTCTACTTGTTCATTTTCGGGTAACGGTATACTACTCATGCCGAATACAAGGCTGATTAGTTGTCAAACTTACGGTGGAGATTGCTTATTTTTTCGCAGCACATAAATCAGACATTCAAAAAATGAAAATAGTTGAAAGACGTACATTTGGTGAATTGCATGAGCACTTTCAGAACTACGACCCCCGGTACACAATATATCGAGGTGTAAGTAGTGTCGATCATAAACTGATAACTACACTTGGACGACTTGAATTAAAAACTGGTGATACTCACTCGTTAGCAGAAAATAGAATTCTTAGTACATTTAAGGAACGAGCTCTCCCATTTCTTAAATCAATGCCAAATAACGATTGGGAATGGCTTGCTTTAGCCCAGCATCACGGATTGCCTACAAGGTTACTTGATTGGACGAGAAACCCTTTGGTGGCAGCATACTTTTCCGTAGAAAAAGAAAGCAACGAACCCGGTATAATTTATGTATTGAACCAAGAAAACCAACAATTAGTTAATATTGATAAGCACAGGGATCCACTGAAAGTAGAAGGAGCCCCATTACGATATATCCCAAGCCATGTTACAGAAAGAATTATTGTTCAGAATGGTTTATTCACTTTCCACCCTGAAAAACCTAGCGAACCATTTGATAACGATCAAATAAAGAGAATAAAAATACCTTCAGATGCAAGAAAACGTTTAAAAAAGGATTTATATCGCTATGGAATACATGAAGCATCAATGTTTCCCGGCCTAGATGGGTTGGCATCTCATGTTAAATGGATGAATGAAAAATCACATTAATATAATGTCTTAGCCTACCCTGGCATTATGAGCCTGAACTGAAATTATTCACTACTAACTCAAAGAATCACTTAGGACACATGCTCTGTGCCAAAACCTTTTTCACTTGGTTTTGAATTGGTGTTCATTCAGCCCTAATTTGACACACTTTTAAGTATATAAATTTGATATTTATAGATTTGGCAGTATTTAATTTTTAATCTACATTTTAATTACGAGTTAAGAATAAATATGAAAGAAGGATATATAAATGCCAATATTTATTATCAACAAGAATACTCAACCTAGCGGTGATAATGAAGTACATAATGCGACTACTAGTTGCTCACATATGCCAAATAGTGAAAACCAGATAGCATTGGGAAGTCATCCCTCTTGTCATGAGGCAGTTGCTGCAGCAAAAAGAAAATGGCCAAACAATAAGATTGATGGTTGTTATTATTGTTGTGAACCTTGTCATACTAGCTAAAAACTAAATACCGTCACTTATGGTATATGATCTGTACTAAAACCTTGTTCACTAGTTCAAGAAACAATATGGCTGACTTTACAAGAAATGATTCTCCTGTAGATTCTTCTATTACTCTTTTCAACCAGGTTCTACTCGCATTAACTTGCTTTAATATTTCTGGCTTATTCCCTATTCCATTTTATTTTTATAACTAGGTTTTAAACGCATCAAAAAACTTAATTAAGTTATATTAATTAGTTTTTTTAATATTTTCATATTTGGGAATAGGTCACCCACTTCTTTATTCAGTGCAGTTGCTATCTGAATAAGATTAATTGTCGCTACGTTGCGTTCTCCACGTTCCACACCACCATAATATGCCCTGTCTAGCCCTGCTTCGCTGGCAAACGCTTCTTGAGAGTAACCAGCTTGTTCTCTCAGTTTGCGTATTTGCTCACCTAAAGCAAGCAATTGTGGGTTCTTTTGCATTTCTCAACATTAAGATTATACTTGCTTTACATCCACGGCTTATAAGGAGCTTTTTGAGGCACTTATATGGATAAACTTAAAAAAATATTGATTGGTATAGCATTTCTAATACCTGCTTTAGTAGTCACAGGGGCAATAACTTTTATGTTAGCGAAAGCAGATTATGGGGCTGATCCGGGGCTTGAAGTGGGTTTGATTCTATGGGGTACATGGGCATTAGCATGTGGTTTCTACTTCAAAAAATCTAAACTCAAAACTGGTGGTATCGTCTTGTTAATATTCGCCGCTATAGGACTAGCGAATGGTGTTGCTTGAAGCATGTAAACTTCAAATATTTATCCTGCTTTCTGAATGGTGAATCAAGCCTAAAACAAAAAGAACAAGTTAATATATGTCAAATGTAATAATTCTACTGGGAATAACCCTTCTTTTTTGTCTTAAGTTTGAAACCATTAATTGGTACATAATGGGGCAGACTATATTTGTTATAGTTATTTATATTGGCTATGATATATATAGAAAACGTAAAGAAGATTAACTGTCTAAATTTATCCTAAGATAAGAAAAGACTGCTTGGGCATATCTCTGGCTAAGAATGTTTTCTTCCTGTCTAAGCTCCATGAATGTTTTCCAGTGCATATATTTTGGTTTTGAAAGTATTGGTTCTGAAAGATTACTAGATGCGCCCAAGCGTTTTCTTATCTTCCATATTTTTCGTATTAACTGATCTACGTCCCCTTCTATTTGACATGAATAAGGTAATTTATGACATTTCCGACATAAAAACTCATTATCTTTGTCATATAATATTTCTGATGATTTATCGCACTGCGGACACCTAAACCTGTATCTGAAACCACCATAGTTACAATTGATTTTATCTAATGGAATTACCTGACGATTACTAAGCAGTATTAATTTATCCATCTTCGCCCGAAATTCAAGATATTCACCATTACTCAATAGGTAATAATCAATCCATCCATCATCAATTAAACGCTCTTTCTTAATTTTACGTATATCCAAACTGCATAATTGTTCAACTCTCATCTTTTTGTTGGTATACGTAGTCATAAATAATCTCCTATCAACCTAAATTGTTAGTCATCTTTTTACTAATTTACAGTCACTGAAATTATTAGTAACGATAAGCCACATTTAAAACTTGCACATGAACTTCTCACTGTTTTATTTTCTAGGGGGAGGAATAAACCGGAAAACCCGTAAACCACTTTGTAACTTGTGTATTCAACTTAATGAAATATAGCACTAGTAATGGGTTTGTGGCTTTATTAGGTATATTACGTTTCATACCTTTTCTTCTTTATTAGCTAAATAACCCCCGGCTGTAAAACATTATTTATTGGCTCCTGAATTTCTACAAGTGAGCTATTTAGAAACTCATAAGTTAAAGCGTTATTGTCACGATTCCGAGTGGCTGTCCATGCGATATTTGTCAACAAGGGGAGCGCTCTCAGCAAACTTGATTTCGAAAACTCACAAGCTAAACCATGATGCACTTCATTAGCATCTTTACTATTCAGCATATAAATTTTAACAATTTCTGATTGTATTAACGGTCCATTATTGAGAATGCGCTGAACAAATAATTTTTCTGATTCATACTTATTTAACTTCTCTTGTATTTTGTTTTGCTCTGACACTAAACTTGACGCTTGTTCATTTAGTTTGCAAACACTATCCACTATATCGTAGTAACTCATGCCTATTACTCTTTTATATCCGTACGAAACCGTTGAAACAACATCGCCTCGAGATTTGACACGCCTAAACTCAACGACAACATCACCTTCAGATGGAGTCATGAGATTTATTGAATAAGCACAATCAATATCATTCATCGTATCTGATGTTCCTTCATAAATAAGGTTTCCTTCTTCATCTGGATATTTATTAGTATGGCCAGCAATGATGACCGTTGCATTTTTGGCAACCAATTTTCGGAGAACATTGTAAAAGTCCGATTGATTCTTTTTGTTCATCAAGTCAGTAAATTTTTTCAATGTATCTAGTATGATAATTATTTCAGAAGCATCATCAGTGTTAGAAAGCTCATCTAGCATATTAAGTATATCGCCAGGAGATATCCCTGATTCAGCAGGACTAATCATTTCAAACCCATGTTTTTCAGCCATCTTCCCTTTGGTAAACAAACCTTTGTAACTATCATCAGCATTAATATAAAAAAGATTACTATTTTTTATCGTTCCTTTAATAATGCTATCAATAATGAAATGCATGAACAGTAAGGTTTTACCCGTTCCCGGCTTAGCAAAAAATAAAGTTATTTGCCCCTTTAATGCCATTCCTTCAAAAATATACACATCGTTTTGTAAATTTTTTTCCATTTCAACAATTCTCCGAGTAACTGATAAATCTCTTAGTTTATTTAGCACTGAGGTTGTAGTGATATCAGTAGGATCTAATATAGGTGTCGCTAAAGACTGCTGTGATACGGACTTACTCCCATACACATTCACTTGATTATTAACTGAGTTAATAACAGTGTTAGTTAAGTAATGTTTATGATTATCAGGATGCCATTTGTCCCGGACTAACTGTGACTGCCACATGATGTTCCATATACGTGCGTGGTTCTTACCTGTCCAAAAGGCAAGCATCTGTGCAAGTGCTGCATCAGCAGCAGAACGGTCATAAGGATCTTCTTCTTTAAATGAAGGGTAAGCTAAATGTAATTGTGATTCGTTGTTAGTCCAGAGGTCTTTAAATGATGCCTTGTTTCCAAACACACTACCTGCTGACTTAGCGTTCATTGCTTTTGCAATCAACTCATCATCACTAACAATTGGGTTAGCTTCATCAACGTGCGTGTCTCTCCAACCGATTACGTTTTGTTCTGACTTGGTAAAGTAGTCATCAATAATTTTTTGGAGTGCTTCAGTGCAGTCAGTTGCTGCATTACCAATAGTGTTTAAATCAGTTAACGCAACGAATCTATCTGCTGAATATAATTCTAATTTATTTTCTTTATTTTTACAGCCATGTTGAACAGGCGTGGTAGTACCAAAGATGTGCAAGCCTTTACCTGATTGTGATACTTCAACTGCTGCACCACTTAAACGAGTACACAGTTCGGTGGCGATCTCTTTCCATGAACCATCATCGTTCTGACAGTTATCAATATCTAAAAAGAAGAATGGATCTTCATGAGTAAATACAAACGCGATACCATAATCATTACCCAACTCAAGACCTGCAACAGTGTCATAGTCTAACCATGCTGCTCTATCGTGTGCGTTACATACTTCTTTCGTGTGTGGGTTAACTGGTAACTTATCTTTCTTCCCTTCAATCTTTGACGGTACTAGCTTGTACAATATGAATTGCCTATAAGCCAACAACGGTGACAGTGCAGGTGATAAATTCACACTGGTTGGCATCCATGTATACGGGAGCCTATTTCATAATTGAATAAAATGCATTTTTTATCGGCGTTAAACAAGCTAAAGAAACCAGTAACCACGTTTCTTTTATTTTTTTTAACCTGCTCTTGAAATGAAACTCCTGCTTCTTTTAACTGGGACGTCCAAAATGCACTGAGTTTTAAATTTAGATCTAAATTAATATTTTTTTTGTATGCTTCCTCAACAACATGTTTTATTAGTTCTGCCTTCAGGTCCGCAGGTTGACATGAAGGTATGAGAAGTGCTTTATCCTGAAATTTCATCCAGCCATCATAAAATTCCGTCGCTTCATCTACTGTGATGGGCAAAGGAATGCTTATACAGGCAACAAATGGTGTTTTATATAAATCTGAACCAACTACAGCTAATCCCTGTCCTTGAAAAATAGGGTAACCCTTAGGTAAACTTAGGTTATACAACTGCTTTAACGTTTGATTTATTTCATCAGAAAATGTTTGGCTAATTAAGTCAGCCGGTCTTTTTTGAATTGTCATAGTTTAGCTCCAGTTGGAACCACCATGGATAACGAAAGCTGAAAATAGGCACTCATTTAATATGAGTACCTCCGCAAACCACCCTTCGATTATTCTTAATAGTGGTATTATTCAGCTTTAAGAGTTTGTTCGATCCATTGATCGATTTCCTTTGAGGACCATCCAACTAAACGTGGTCCCAGCGGTCTCCGTTTAGGAAATGATGGATCATAGCTCTTATTCTCAGGACTCATACGGTTATATAACGTGCTCCGGCTTAAGCCTGTACGCTCTATAACTTGATGGAAACGTAATATCTTATTACACATATTGGGATATACCCCTGTATTGTTGATAACGGAGGGTATGATCACAGAAGAAATTAATTGAGACTATGTGATTAAAATGACCTTATTTAACCACCTTGGCTTAAAGCTTTTTTTAGCGTTGGAAAGTGCCATCCGATTTTTTTATTTTTGATAATTGAACGAATCGTTTCCTCTGCACGATTAGTTTTCTCTGCAATGGTCAAAACAGCCTCATCGAATGTCATGCCTTTTTTCACAACTAAAATTGCAACTTCAAATTTGGTTTGATAAATATCATCTATATTGTATTTACGACCCTTACCTTTTTTAAGTTTTAACGCTGCTTCGAGAGATTTTCCGTTAGACGCAGAATTTAATCCATCAGCCATCCATTGAGCTAGGGCAGTAGGAAAAGCTTTACCCTCTTTAATTAAGTCGGCTGCCCAATCACACAATTGTCTCGCTACCCATTGCGCATCATAATCATCTGACATTCCACCTATATCCAGTAATCGAACCTGATGCTCAGCTATTTTTTCTTGTTCTTCGCTAGACTGTTGAGAAAACTTTATAACTTTTTCTGTCTTATCTTTCGGAGATGTCATTGCATATTCTCCACATGAAGCTTGGTGTCATCATTCGATTTAATAACGTCAAGGTAATCTGCCCATGCCTGCATCATTTTTCGACGCTCAGGAAGATAGTCTGCGTAATTATATGCAGCTCGCACCGAATCTCGCTCAGCATGTGCGAGTTGTCGTTCAATTGCATCACGATTCCATCCCTGCTCATTCAATAGCGTTGAGGCCATACTACGAAATCCATGGCCCGTCATTTCCCCCTGTGCGTAACCTAAACGTCTGAGCGCACCATTAACGGTATTTTCAGACATGGGCCGTCTCGGAGAATGAATCCCTGGGAACACATATTCACGTTTACCCGTCACGGGATGTAAATCCTTAAAAACTTCAATGGCCTGATTAGACAGAGGAACAATGTGGACAGCTTTCATTTTCATTTTTTCTGCTGGAATTCGCCATTCCGCCTTATCAAAATCTATCTCGGACCATTCTGCATGGCGTAATTCGCCAGGTCGAACAAACGTAAGTGGGGCTAACTTCAGAGCACATTGCGTCATATACTGACCTTTGTACCCCTCGATAGCCCTCATCAATTCCCCAATCTGCTTAGGATCGATAATCGATGCAAGATGTGTTCTTCGATTTGGCGTCAAAGCGCCCTTAAGTGCTGCAGAAGGATCGTATTCAGCTCGGCAAGTTGAGATGGCATAACGGAAGATTTCGCCACAATTTTGCTTCGTACGGTGTGCTGTATCGACCTTACCCTGCTTATCCATACGATTGAGTACATTCAGTAACTCAGCAGGCTTAATTTCATGTATCGGTCGGGAACCCAGCCAAGGGTATATATTTTTTTCAAGCCGCTGCCGCATTTTAACAATGTACCCTTCCGAGCAGATATTGGCTTTTTTAATGAGGAACTCCTCAGCCACTTTTTCGAAACTGTTGCTCGCCTGCTCCATACTGTTGAAGTGTTTCTGTTGTTTCTCAAAACTGGGATCAAGTCCCTCAGCTATCTGGGTGCGCGCTTCTAAACGCAAATCGCGCGCACGCTTTAGACTGACTTCCGGGTATTTCCCAAAGGAGAGAGACTTCTCCTTGCCCGCAAAGCGGTATTTCATACGCCAAAGACGGCTACCTGACGGATTAGCAACAATATAGAGCCCTTCCCCATCAAAATACTTGGTAGGTTTAGCAGGTATTTTAAGATTTCGAATTTTGGTGTCACTGAGAGGCATGATGATAATGACTCCCCTCAATTAAAGATCGGCCCCAAACCCTTACGCTTGTTAGTTTGAGCAGCACACACGGGCAAATATTACCCAATTTTTTGGTTTTCTTAATCGATTCAATGCATTGCATCTTCATGGGGGTATCGGACTCCTCAAAAAGGCTAGTTACCCTAAAATATACCCCCATTTGGGGGTAGATTGCAATGGATTGTGTTGAATACTGCTGGACGGTTAAAACCCTTAAAGCTTTATATATAAAGAGTTTTAGAGGCTTTATTGGACGTCTCTGGACATCCTTGGACTGTCAATTGGTGCCGATGGGCGGACTCGAACCGCCACGGGATTACTCCCACTACCCCCTCAAGATAGCGTGTCTACCAATTCCACCACATCGGCTACATATAAAACCAAACCATTGACTATTGTGCAGGTAAGCTTGGGAGGTCTGAATCAAGTTGATCACTCTGTTCTTCAACAACAGCAGGGATATCTTTCTCTACTACTTCCTGTTCCATAACAATGCCCGGCTGGTCTAGCAAGCTTGTTGGTACTGTTTGAACATTCTGCGTTGCCAAGTAGGCAAGCAATAAACTATTCCCCAAAAATACTACAGCTAGACCTGTTGTTAGTTTGGTCAAAAAACTTGTTGCACCAGAACTTCCAAAAACGGTTGAAGATGAACCACTGCCAAAGGCCGCGCCTGCATCTGCGCCTTTTCCATGCTGGATCAGGATTAATCCGATCAAAGCTACTGCGACGAGTACTTGTAATACAAATAATAATGTATGGGTTGTTTCCATTTTGTTACCTACCTCACAGAGTGACAGATTGTCAGAAAATCATCCGCGACGAGTGATGCCCCGCCAATCAGACCTCCATCAATATCTGCTAATTCAAAAAGTTGTTTCGCATTATCCGCTTTAACACTGCCGCCATAAAGAATCCTGACGCCTTCTGCGGTTTCATGATCATGTCTTGCCAGACGTAACCGTATAAATTCGTGCACTTCTTGTGCTTGTTCCGGTGTCGCCGTTTTCCCCGTACCTATCGCCCAAACCGGCTCATAGGCGATCACTGCTTCTTTAAAAGCCATAATACCCGCTAATTCAATGACGGCATCTAATTGCCTGGCAATGACCTCTTCCGTACTATTTGATTCGCGTTCTTCCAGCAATTCTCCTATGCATAATATAGGTATCATTCCACTCGCCTGCACAGCGACAAATTTTTCTGCGACTCGCATATCATTTTCACCATAGAGCGTCCGGCGCTCAGAATGACCAACAATCACATATTCGCATGCAAAATCCTTGAGCATTGAAGGTGCGATTTCACCGGTAAATGCACCACTTTTCAGATGTGAGGCATTCTGTGCCCCAAGCCTGATATCGGTCTTTTCTAGCAGCCCAGCCAACTCAGATATATAGACAAACGGCGGGCATATAAGCACCTCTGATTCTGTCTCTTGTGAAACACCTTGAGATATTGCCCCTACAAGCTGGCCAATGCTCTCAAGTGAACCGTTCATCTTCCAATTAGCTGCGACCAAAGATCGACGTTTTGGCATAGCTTGATCGCCCTATAGTAAAAGGCAGCAAAGGTTACAGAGTGGGCGACACGAAATCAATATATTCCCAAAATTTATTCAATTTATGTTGAATTTAGCCTCTCAACATAACAATGTTTGCAGCCTCGTTCATTGGCACATTTCTCTTTCGCATGCCGCACAATGAGTGCATGGTATTCCTTAAATAAGGCCACATCTTGATCTAGAGAGGATTCAAACAACTGTCGAAGGTTTTCATAGGTCTCATCGCCCGTGATAATTTGTAAATTTTTCAATAAGCGGCGCGTATAAGTATCGATCACAAATACGGCTCGCTCAAAAGTATAAAGGAGGATGTCATCCGCTGTTTCCGGACCAATTCCATTAACCGTCAGTAAGCGCTGACGTAAATCATAAGTGCTATATTGATCTAAGCGCTTGAAACGGCCCTCACCGACAAACCAGTTCGTGTAATTTTTCAAGCGTTTCGTTTTTACATTGAAATACCCGGAAGGTCGGATTAATGCTGCCAGTTCTTCATCACTCAAGGCAATGATGGCGTGCGTATTTAATGCATTGGCTTGTTTAAGATTTTGAATCGCCTTTTCAACATTAGTCCAGGCTGTATTCTGCGTCAGAATGGCCCCAACCATGACTTCAAAGGGTGTTTCCGCTGGCCACCAATGTTGTGGGCCATATGCATTGAATAGACGATGATATAATTCTTCGAGCTGCTTCTGATCAAAACTCATTTATAGCGCCGTCTTTGTATAGGCAAGTGAGGCTATATTATTGTGGTCTTTTCTTTGTGTCTGTATCTACACTTGTCGCTTCTAACAATGCCTTGATTTCATTTTCTTCAAGACGCCAATGTTGTCCCACCCGTTTTTTGCGTGGCAAGATATAAGGGCCGAATCGTGTTCGGATCAAACGGGTCACCTGAAACCCCTGAGACTCCCACAAACGACGCACTTCGCGGTTACGTCCTTCCATAATCACAACGTGGTACCAATGGTTTGCTCCTTCACCACCCGAGTCGACAATGTCCGTAAACTTCGCCATACCATCTTCAAGTTCGACGCCATCGCGCAACGCTTGCAATTGCCCTTTATCCGCTCTCCCAAAAATACGTACCGCATATTCACGTTCTATTTGACTGGAGGGGTGCATCAATTTATTGGCCAAGTTTCCATCAGTGGTAAACAACAATAAGCCTGTTGTGTTCATATCTAATCGACCGATGTTTATCCATCGACTATTCCTTAAGCCAGGCAGGTTTTTAAAAACGTTATCGCGTCCTTTTTCATCTTTACGTGTACAGACTTCTCCTGCAGGTTTGTAATAAGCGATAACCTTTGGTTTAGACTCGCGTTGTTGATGTAAACGAATCTGATGTGAATTTATGGTGATTCGGTCTTTGTGATCAATTTGTTGGCCAAGCGTTGCCGGTTCCCCGTTGACGGTGATCTTACCGTCTCGAATAAGAGATTCTATTTCGCGCCTTGAACCATGACCCGCATTGGCAAGTACCTTCTGAATACGTTCTGTCATTGGAAATCAGCGGTGAGTGGTGAACTATTCAATTTGTGAAAGGGATAACCTTGGCACCCTCTTCTGGTTCTTCTTCATCACTTCCTTCTACGCTAGTGGCAACTTCTTCCTGTTCTTCTGGCTCTTCCGAATCATCAGCAACTGATTCGACAACAAGTTCTTCATCATCCTCAGTGGCTAATTCCTCAAGCACTTCTGCTGCCGACTCTTCAAGTGTTTCAGGTTCCGGGTTGATTAATTCATCACTCTCTGAATCAACATTCTGAATATTCTCGTCTGTTTTTTCAGCATCTGCCTTTGCCTCGCCTTCCAAGGCTTCAAAGAGATCAGGATTGATCGAGTCGAAGTCTTTTATGTCTGCCAATGCAGGTAGATCCGATAATTTCTTGAGATTAAAATAATCAAGAAAGGCCTTTGTTGAGACCAATAACTCTGGTTTTCCCGGTACATCACGATGCCCAACACCCTTAATCCACTCACGTTCAAACAAGGTTTTAATGATAGTGCCGCTGACACTCACGCCGCGTATTTCTTCTATCTCCCCGCGCGTAATCGGTTGTCGATAGGCAATGATCGCCAGCGTTTCCAGTAAGGCACGCGAATACCGAGGAGGACGTTCATCAAACAAATGATTAACCCATGGTGCGTATTCATCTCGCGCCTGAACGCGAAAACCACTGGCGATTTCAGCCAACTCTATTCCACGTTCCAGATAATCTTGTTGTAATTCTTCTAACGCCGCACGAATATCATTGCGCTCGGGCTGTAATGTTTGTTCGCTCTCAAACAAACTTAAGATTGATGCAATGCTAAGTGGTTTTGTAGATACCATCAAAGCTGCTTCGATAATGTTTTTAACTTTTTCCTGACTCATGATGCTGCCTTAACATAAATTGGTCCGTTGATTTCATTTTGTACAAGTTGGATTAATGAATCCTTCACGAGTTGTAGTATGGCTAATAGTGAAACGATCACACCGCCACGCCCTTCTTCAACACTGAACAATTCTTCAAAATCCGTAAAAGTTTCCGGGTTAACTTTTTCCAAAACGATGCCCATACGTTCACGAACAGATAACGCCTCACGATGAACCATATGGTGCGAAAACATCTCCGCGCGTTTTATTACCTCAGCAAACACACGTAAAATTGACTCCATAGAGACTTCCGGTGGATTATGGTTCGTTTTACGTCCAGGAAACTCTGCAACGGTCGCGAATAAGTCGCGCTCATACCGAGGCAACTCATCAATCTTCTCTGCCGCCTGTTTGTACCTTTCGTATTCTTGTAACCGTCTGATTAACTCTGCTCGTGGGTCGTCTTCTTCCTCGTCTTCCGTATGACGTGGCAATAACATCCTTGATTTAATCTCGGCTAGCATAGCTGCCATCAACAAATACTCCCCCGCCAATTCGAGTTGCAGGGTTTCCATCAAATCGATATACGACATGTATTGTTCGGTTATCTTGGTCAGGGGTATATCTAGAATATCGATATTTTGTTTTTTAATAAGATATAACAATAAATCGAGTGGCCCTTCAAACGCCTCAAGAAAGACTTCCAGCGCATCGGGAGGAATATACAAGTCTTTCGGTAATTCCGTTATTGGCGCACCCTGAACCAGGGCGAACGGCATTTCATCTTGACTGGTCTTGGTTGTTTCGATTTCTTCGTTCATCATTAATTTCGACGTTTTAGAGATTATCGGTAGATAAGTCCCATTGAGTCCCGAACTTCTTCCAGGGTTTCCCGAGCAACATCGCGTGCAGCCTCACATCCATCTGCAATAATACCGCGAACTGTCTCTGGATCATTCATATATTCATTAGCACGTTCTCGAATAGGCTGTTGTTCCTTCAAGACGGCCTCAATCAAGGGTTTTTTACAGTCGAGGCAGCCTATTTTAGCATTTGTGCAGCCGTCAACGACCCAGTTTTTCAGGTCCTCATCTGAATAGACCTGATGTAGATTCCAAACAGGGCATTTATCGGGTTCACCCGGGTCAGTTAGCCTGACTCTGGCCGGGTCGGTGGGCATCGTCCTGAGCTTTTCCTCAACAACACTGGGGTTCTCGCGTAAAGAAATCGTATTGCCATAGGACTTGGACATCTTTTGTCCATCTAGGCCCATCATCTTAGAAGCTGGCGTTAAAAGGGCTTTAGGTTCCGGAAATATCGCCTTGCCAATCCCATCCAGATAACCGGATAGACGCTCTCGGTCCCCAATGCTGATATTCTGCTGTGATTCAAGTAACGCCCTTGCCTTTTCCAAGGCATCAGACTCACCTTGTTCTTGATAACTACGACGTAAATCATAATAAAGCCGGGCATTCTTTTTGCCCATCTTTTTGATAGCCGCCTCTACTTTTTCCTCGAAATCATGCTCACGACCATAGAGATGATTGAATCGCCGTACCACTTCCCGCGCCAGTTCGACATGTGAGACCTGATCTTCACCAACAGGCACATACCCCGCTTTATACATAATAATGTCAGCTGTCTGTAACAGGGGATAACCTAGAAAACCATAGGTCGTCAGGTCTTTATTAGATAATTTTTCTTGCTGATCCTTATAGCTAGGCACCCGCTCCAACCAACTCATCGGTGTGCTCATCGATAGTAATAAATGTAGTTCAGCATGCTCAGGTACGCGGGATTGTATAAATAGCTTTGCAGAGCCCGGGTTGATTCCGACCGCAAGCCAGTCGATGACCATGTCCCAGACACTTTTTTCTATGATGGAAGGGTCTTCATATTCTGTGGTCAGGGCGTGCCAATCAGCAACAAAAAAGAAACATTCATATTCTTGTTGTAATTCCAGCCAATTTTTAAGAACACCATGATAATGACCTAGATGCAGTTGACCTGTCGGGCGCATACCTGACAAGACCCGCTGTTTACCAGTTGTAGACAATCAACAACCTCCTGTGGTCGTTTTGATAAGGTGAAGTAACAAAAAGAAACGCATTATACCCAGACTGCCAAGTCGTGACAGAATTTTGTACCGCTAATTCACAGCTAAATCAGCAGCACCCAAGCCTTCTCGCAATATAACGGGCTCATCACCGGTCATATCGAGGATTGTTGTAAAATCCAGGCCGCCCGCTTCGCCATCAATAATCAGGTCTACTTGCTTGCCTATCTTATCGTCTATGACTTCAGGCTCAGTCTCTGGCAAGTCTTCATTGGGTAAAACCAAGCTGATACTAATCATAGGTTCGCCAAGGGCGGACAATAAGGCAAGGGATATCGGGTTATTCGGGATACGAATACCTATTGTTTTTCGTTTTGGATGCTGCAATCGTTTTGGCACGTCCCGTTTCGCCTTCAAGATGAAGGTGTACGGTCCTGGCGTCATTGATTTCATCATGCGAAAGGCGGAGTTATTAACCGAGGCATAGGATGCAATTTCAGAGAGATCTCGACAAAATAGCGTCATATTTTGCTCAGCCGGAATTTGGCGCAGCTTTCGAATCCGCTCCAAAGCAGTTTTTTCTCCCATACAACAACCCAGTGCATATGATGAGTCGGTTGGATAAGCGATGACACCACCTTGGCGCAGAATAGATACCGATTGAGAAACCAGTCTGGCCTGAGGGTTCTCACTGTGTATTTTAAAATATTGGGCCATATATGTGGTCAGATAAAATTTAGGTTATGATTGCACGCACATCTAACTTACGTAATTATTCATGAAATTCCTGTTTGATTTTTTCCCTATTGTTGCCTTCTTTATTGCGTTCTATATCCCTGAGGACAGAGAACAAGGTATCTATCTAGCGACATACACCATCATGGTCGCAACGTTTCTTCAAATCTGTCTCTATTGGTTGTTATACAAGAAATTCGAAAAAATGCATTTAATCACATTTGTTGTGGTTATTATAATCGGCAGCCTCACTATTTATTTTCATGACGAACGGTTCATCAAATGGAAACCGACTATCATTAACTGGTGCTTTGCAATTGCTTTAATTGGTAGTCATTTCGTTGGCGAGAAAACCCTTTTCCAGCGAATGATCAATATGGCGGAAGACAAACTCATATTGCCCGACCAGGTTTGGCGCAATATCAATATGAGCTGGGCGATATTTTTTATCTTTATTGGTTTTGTTAACCTCTACGTTGCCTTTAATTTTAGTACTGAGTTTTGGGTCAACTTTAAAGCCTGGGGTATGACTTTATTAAACCTGACATTTCTTATGGGGATGGGCGTTTATATGTATCGTTATATTAAAGAATCAGAACCAGATACAACCTCACAGGAAGAATAGACATGTATTACGCAATTATTAGCCAGGACGTTGAAAACAGTCTTGAAAAAAGGTTAAGCGCCAGACCCGAACACCTCCGTCGCTTACAAGAATTACAAGACGAGGGACGTTTGTTGCTTGCAGGCCCTCATCCGCACATCGACAGTGAAGATCCTGGTCCTGCCGGGTTTAGTGGTAGCCTGATAGTCGCTGAGTTTGATTCACTGGAGTCAGCACAATCATGGGCCGATGCAGATCCCTACATTGCAGCAGGGGTATATGAAAATGTCGTTGTTAAACCTTTCAAAAAAGTGTTTCCTAGTGCCTGAATCTGACCGCATAGAAATGATACGCCATTGTATCGAGGCTGATCTTGCCCCTACAGAGCTTGAGATTATCGATGAATCACATATGCATGCAGGGCATAGTGGTCATGGCGGTGCGGGGCACTTTAAAGTAAAAATTGTTTCAGATAAGTTTAACGGACAACTTCCTCTTGCACGCCATCGTATGGTCTATGCAGCAGTAGAGAGTTTAATGCCGAAGGAAATCCATGCCCTAAGTATCGAAGCCCTAACGATAGATGAGAATAGCTAGCATGTCGTTTACTAAACCTTTTTTAAAGTGGCCTGGGGGTAAATATAAATTACTCGATAAAATTCGTAACCGGCTCGATTCCGGCAATCGTTTGGTAGAACCTTTTGTCGGATCTGGCGCTGTGTTTTTGAATGCTGGTTTTAAAAAGCACTTATTGGCAGACACTAACCCAGACCTTATTAATCTTTATCACCACGTTCAGGAAAACGGTGCTGACTTTGCTAAATACTGTCAGTCATTTTTTACACCAGAAAATAATACAGAAGATCGTTATTATGATTTTAGAAAACAATTTAACACAACATCAGATTTAAGGTATAAATCAGCTCTTTTCCTGTATTTAAATCGACACTGCTATAATGGCCTCTGCCGTTATAATTCAAAACATGAATTTAATACTCCTTTCGGTCGTTATAAAAAACCCTATTTTCCAACAAAGGAATTAGACGCTTTTCATAAAGCATCAAAATCAGCTAAATTTATTCATGCTAGTTTTGTTGATACGATGAAAAAAGCGAGAAAAGGTGATGTCGTCTACTGCGATCCACCTTATGTACCATTGTCGAAGACAGCCTATTTTACCGATTATTTTTCGGGAGGCTTTGCCTGGAAAGAACAGATCGAACTAGCCGAGTGGGCTGGCAAGCTCGCCAGGAAAGGCATTCCTGTCATCATTTCAAATCACAACACCGATAATACGCGTGCGCTATACAGAGATGCTGGTGCAACGACTGAAAGATTTATGGTTAGAAGAACCATTAGTTGTAATGCCAATAACCGCGGAAAAGTTGAAGAACTACTTGCCGTGTTTCAATAAATTATACTATGTCAGACACACTAAAACTTACTGAACAATTAATTAACCGACAATCTGTCACACCTGAAGATGCCGGTTGTCAGAAATTAATCGCTGAACGTCTGGAAAAGCTCGGCTTCAAGGCAACTCACTTACGCTTTGAGGATGTCGATAACCTCTGGATCACACATGGTGATACAGGGCCTCTGTTTGCCTTTGCTGGTCATACCGATGTTGTGCCAACCGGACCTTTGGAAGATTGGAACACGGATCCTTTTAAGTCCGAAATAATTGACGGTATGCTTTTTGGCCGCGGTGCGGCTGACATGAAAGGCGGTATAGCCGCTATGATTGTAGCCGCCGAACAATTTGTAGAAAAGAATCCTGAGCACAATGGCATCATTGCTTTTCTTATTACTAGCGACGAAGAAGGCCCTTCCATTAATGGTACGCGTAAAGTCATTGAGTATTTGAATGACAATAATATAAAGATTGATTGGTGCATTGTTGGTGAGCCTTCCAGCGATAAACAACTAGCCGATGTTATCCGTATTGGTCGTCGCGGCTCACTAAATGGAATTCTAAGAATTAAAGGGACACAAGGACATGTTGCCTATCCAGATATTGCAGATAACCCTATACACAAGGCCAGCGGTTTTCTGGCGGAGATAACAGCGGTTGAATGGGATCAAGGAAACCATTCATTTCCGCCAACAACATTTCAGATATCAAACTTAAATGCCGGCACAGGCGCTGATAATGTGATTCCCGGTAGCATGAATTTGCTATTTAACTTTCGCTATTCTACCGAAACAACTCAGGAAGAACTGCAAACCAAAGTAGCTGAACTCCTAAACAAACATAATTTTGATTATGATCTTAAATGGAAATTATCAGGCCTACCCTTTCTAACTGAGTCAGGGAGACTTGTTGATGCAACTTGTGAAGCAATTAAATCTATCTGTGGCATAGAAACAGATTGCTCCACTGGCGGTGGCACTTCAGATGGCCGTTTTATTGCGCCAACAGGTGCAGAAGTCATTGAGCTCGGAGTTATCAACAAGACCATCCATAAAATTAATGAATGCGTTAAAGTCGATGACCTTGATACGCTAACAAAAATTTATGCTCACATTCTTGAGCGATTACTTAAAGATTAAAAACATGATAGAAAAACTTATAGAACGCACTCTATTCTCCAGTCGCTGGTTACTCGCTCCTATTTACCTCGGTTTGTCTTTTGCGTTGATTGCATTAGGTATCAAGTTCTTTCAGGAATTAATTCATACCTTCACCATAGTCATTTCTATGAGTGAAGCAGATCTGGTCTTATCGATTCTTTCACTGATTGACATGTCATTGGTCGGTAGTTTAATTGTTATGGTCATGTTTAGTGGTTATGAAAACTTTGTATCGAAAATTGATCTTGATGAAGGCGATGAAAAACTGGATTGGCATGGCAAACTTGATGCTGGGACACTAAAACTAAAAGTTGCTGCATCTATTGTCGCAATCTCATCCATTCACTTATTACAAAAGTTTATGGAAGTCAGCCAAATACCTGATAACAAACTAATGTGGTATGTGATCATTCATATGACATTCGTTGTATCTGCATTACTACTTGCGTATCTAGATAAAATTGCATTTGCTGGTCATAGAGATCATTAATCAAAAAACTATAAAACGTATTGCAGAAATACTTCACGATATTCATGAAAATAAAAAAACCGGAGCAAGCTCCGGTTTTTTATTTACTTCTTAAAGTTACGACTAATTACTTTCCGTCGAACTGTGCTTCCTCAGTAGAACCAGTCAATGCGGTAACAGAAGATGCGCCACCTTGAATAACGGTAGTGACATCATCAAAGTAACCTGCGCCCACTTCCTGTTGATGAGAAACGAAAGTATAACCGCGTTCACGACCTTCAAACTCAGGCTCTTGAACCATTTCGGTGTAGTGCTTCATGCCTTCACCGCGTGCATAGTTATACGCGAAGTCAAAAGTACGGTACCAGTTCAAGTGAATACCCGCCAATGTAATGAACTGGAACTTATAACCCAATTCAGACAGTTCTTCCTGGAAGCTGGCAATTTGTGAATCGCTCAGGTTCTTCTTCCAGTTGAATGAAGGCGAACAGTTGTAAGACATCAATTGACCCGGTACTTCGGCTTGTACAGCTTGGGCAAATTCACGCGCGAAACCAATATCAGGCGTCCCCGTTTCACACCAAACCAAATCAGCATATGGTGCGTAAGCAATACCACGACTGATGGCTTGTTCCAAACCATTATTAACACGGTAGAAACCTTCAGCGGTGCGTTCACCGGTAACGAAAGGTTTATCGTTTTCGTCGAAGTCGCTGGTCAATAAGTTTGCCGCTTCAGCATCGGTACGAGCTAAGACAATTGTTGGTACGCCCATAACATCAGCTGCTAAACGGGCAGCAAGTAATTTTTGTACTGCTTCCTGAGTTGGAACCAATACTTTACCACCCATGTGGCCACACTTTTTAACAGCCGCGAGTTGATCTTCAAAGTGAGCACCCGCTGCACCATTTGCGATCATATTTTTCATTAACTCGTAAGCGTTTAAGACACCACCAAAACCCGCTTCAGCATCTGCAACAATAGGCAGGAAGTAATCTAAAGCATCTTTTTCTTCCATTTTACCATCAGCAATGTTCTTCCACTGAATCTCATCAGCGCGTTTGAACGTATTGTTGATACGACGCACCATGGTTGGCACAGAATCGTAGGCATACAGTGATTGATCTGGATACATGGTTTCAGAGGTATTGCCATCTGCAGCAACCTGCCAACCTGATAGATATACCGCTTCTAGACCAGCTTTAGCCTGCTGCATGGCCTGACCAGCAGTAATAGCGCCAAAGGCATTTACATAACCTTTCGTCGCTGTACCGTTGACCTTTTCCCAGAGCTTTTCAGCGCCTCTTCGCGCAAGGGTATACTCAGGTTGGACGCTACCACGTAGACGCACGACGTCAGCTGCAGAATAATTACGTTTAACATTTGCCCAGCGTGGATTTTCTGCCCAATCCTTCTCCAACTGCTTTATTTGCTCTTCTCTAGTCAATGTATTTCTCCAGATTTTGCGAAGCTATTAAGAACTCATAATCATCGAGCTGACGCGGTTCTTAATGTCTCAGATTTTGCCAATGTCATCTAAATATACCCAATCACGGCAGTATAAGAAGACTAGCCCAAATAGTTAAGGCATGACGTTTAAATTTTAAGGGCCGCAAAATAATGAGATCTCTACTATTTAGCAAGCTAATTATGTTAATAATTAGTATTAATAATACTAATACTTAATCTATAATAACGACTTATGAGCCGTTTCTATTACAAACAAAACCGCTTAAAACAGCTACGGGCATTTTGTTATGCCGCACAATTAAAAAGCATGTCCAAGGCTGCCGAGCAAATGTTTCTTAGTCAGCCTTCTATTTCTCTTTTAATTCAATCGCTTGAAAAAGATCTGGGACAACGATTATTCGTGAGGAAAGGCCCGAAAATTGATCTGACCCCAGAAGGAACAACCTTGTTTGAAATGTCTCTGCCATTGGTGGAAGGTCTGGAAACACTGCCAGAGAGTTTTGAAGAGAAGTGCAGACACTCTGTAATCGGTAGTCTGAATATTGCCGCCGTTGAGGCAATCATCCTCTATACCTTACCGGACATCATTAAGCGTTATACAGGTAGCTTCCCTGATATCCATATCAAGCTTAATAACTGTGCTGCGGCCATCGGCGTTGAAAAAGTGCGTAAAGGCGAAGTTGATTTTGCCATCGGATCCACGCTCAACGTCCCTGATGATGTCGCTTATATACCCATTTACACATTTGAGCCTGTATTAATCACGCCAATCGGTCATCCGCTGGCGTCAAAAAAACAACTAAGCATCCACGACATTAGCCAATATGGACTAATTTTATCACCGCAGCATATGTCGACCTGGCAAATGGTTGATTTGGTATTTAAGCAATATAATGTTGATTACAAAGTAAATTTAGAAGCCGGTGGTTGGGAAGTTCTCAAAAAATACGTGGAAAATGGTCTAGGGGTATCTATCGTCACCGATATTTGCTTATCTAAAAGTGATAACCTTGAGCAGGTACCATTAAACCAATACTTCCCTAAGCGAACCTATGGTTTGTTTTTACGTAAAGGCAAGGTTCTTTCTCCAGCTGCCCGTAAATTTATTCAGTGTATTGATCCAAAAGCAATGGATCTGTTCAGATCTAAAGAAAACCGTGTGGAAAAAAACACCGAACTTGATATTCAGGCAGGAGTCACAATATAAGTAATGGCATAGATTATGCCTGAATGAATTTAAAAAATGACTTGAAAGTAACCCTAGGAAAGCATCATTATTAGCACAAGAGATTTATGAAAAAGACGCATACATTAAATTTACGGAAGTTGAAGAGTTAAATACTATGTCGGACAAAGCTGACAACACTTTTGATGATGATCTGGTTGTAGAAGAAGCCAAACCACGAGTCAAACGACCCCCACTATACAAAGTCATTTTACTAAACGATGACTACACACCAATGGATTTTGTTGTACATATTCTGGAAGTGTTCTTCTCGGTTGATCGAGAAAACGCAACTCGCATCATGCTGGAAATTCACACTCATGGTAAAGGCGTATGCGGCGTATTTACCCATGAAATTGCAGAGACAAAAGTATCACTGGTTAATGATTATTCACGGGAAAACCAACATCCTCTTCTTTGTACCATGGAAAAAGCCTGATAGGTGACTCATATGCTTGATAAAGAACTAGAACAAACACTTAATAATGCATTTAGAGAGGCAAGAGAACAACGTCATGAATTTATGACCGTTGAACATCTCCTGCTTGCCCTGCTCGATAACATGTCTGCCACCAATGTACTCAAAGCCTGTGGTGCTAATCTGAATAGTCTTCACAGCGACTTGATAAGTTTTATTCAGGAAAACTCTCCGATCATAGAAGATGACGATGATCGCGACACACAGCCCACATTAGGTTTCCAAAGGGTACTACAACGCGCCGTTTTTCATGTGCAATCTTCTGGTAAAAAAGAAGTGTCCGGCGCAAATGTATTGGTCGCTATCTTTGGAGAACGTGAATCACACGCAGCTTATTTCCTGAGTCAACAAAATATAGCTCGACTAGATGTTGTCAATTTTATCGCTCATGGTATCGCCAAGATAAACGATGAAAACGAGAATGAAGAAAACGTAAATGATTTAGAAGATGGATCTCAGCCAGATGACTCCTCTGAGAGCCCGCTTGAAAAGTATGCTGTTAATCTTAATGAAGAAGCAATACAAGGCAAGATTGACCCGCTTATCGGCAGACAAATCGAAGTACAACGCACCATCCAGATCCTTTGTCGTCGCCGCAAGAATAACCCTCTTTACGTTGGTGAAGCCGGTGTTGGTAAAACAGCTATCGCAGAAGGTCTGGCAAAATTGATTGTTGATGGTGATGTCCCCGAAGTCTTATTAGACTCCGTCATCTACTCACTCGATTTAGGTGGCTTATTAGCCGGTACAAAATACCGTGGTGACTTTGAAAAACGCCTAAAGGGTGTTATCAATCAATTAAAGAAACAACCCGGTTCTGTGCTCTTCATCGATGAGATCCACACTATTATCGGCGCAGGTGCTGCATCTGGCGGTGTAATGGATGCTTCGAATATTATTAAACCTGTTCTAGCCTCTGGCGATTTGAAATGCATCGGTTCAACAACCTACCAGGAATATCGAGGCATCTTTGAAAAGGATCGTGCATTGGCGAGACGCTTTCAGAAGATCGATGTAGCTGAACCGTCAATTGATGAAACAGTAAAAATCCTTGAAGGCTTGAAATCACGCTTTGAAGAACATCATCAAATTCGTTACACACACCAAGCATTACGCACTGCTGCTGAGCTGACAGAACGTTATATTAACGATCGTCACTTACCGGACAAAGCGATTGATATCATCGATGAAGCTGGCGCAGCTCAACAATTATTGTCGCCATCAAAACGAAAGAAAACAGTGGGGGTTAATGATATTGAAAACATCATTGCCAAGATTGCCCGTATCCCTGCCAAGACAGTGTCATCATCTGATAAAGATGTCATTAGAAAACTTGAGCGCAACCTTAAGATGGTTGTGTTTGGTCAAGATGAGGCTATAGGCACCTTATCAAATGCAATTAAAATGTCACGTTCTGGCTTGGGAAATCCAAACAAGCCGATAGGTAATTTTCTGTTTGCTGGACCAACAGGTGTCGGTAAAACAGAAGTCACCCGTCAGCTTGCGATACAAATGGGTGTTGAGTTAGTCCGTTTTGACATGTCCGAGTATATGGAACGTCATACCGTTTCAAGACTAATAGGCGCCCCTCCCGGTTATGTTGGTTTTGACCAAGGTGGACTGTTGACTGATGCTATTAACAAGCAACCGCATTGCGTCTTGTTACTTGATGAAATTGAGAAAGCACACCCGGATGTATTTAATATCCTGTTGCAAGTCTTTGATCACGGCACCCTAACCGACGCCAATGGTCGTAAGTCAGACTTCCGTAACGTCATCATTGTAATGACCACGAATGCAGGAGCGGATCAAATGAGCCGGGCTTCTGTAGGCTTCACAACGCAAGACCATACTGGTGATGCCATGGCAAGCATTAAACAAATGTTCAGTCCTGAATTTCGTAACCGACTGGATGCCATTATTCAATTCAATGCACTGGATAAACGCACCATTGCAAATGTCGTCGATAAATTCCTGATTGAGCTCGAAGCACAACTAGACGAGAAGAAAGTTACAGTGGATGTCACAGAAGAAGCACGTGAATGGTTAGCAATTCACGGTTACGACAAGATCATGGGTGCACGTCCAATGGCACGATTGATTCAAGAAAAAGTAAAACGTGCCTTGGCAGAAGAACTCCTGTTTGGTGCATTAGAAAATGGTGGGCATGTTGTTATCACAATTGAAAACGACGATATTGCTGTTGAAATAAAAGAAGAAGAATTAGAAGGCGCTGTTTAAGCGCCTTCTGACAACAATCAAGCGTTTAATTGTTTTACCAACGCCTTTGAGTTGCGTTGATAGTTATAGATTTCCTGTCTCTCTATTGGTAAAGAACTAATCTCGGTTTCAACAAAGCCTCTTTCAATAAACCAATGCTCTGTTTGCGTAGTTAACGCCAATAGCGTCTTTGCGCCCTTATTTAATGCAAGCGTCTCAATAGTTTTATACAACATTTCACCCATGGACTGATTTTGATAATCAGGATGTACGGCAACACATGCCAGCTCCATCAGCTTTTCTTTAGGGTAATCATGTAAAGCAGCACAAGCGATAACAGTTCCGTCGCGGACCAATACAACATAATCATTTATGTTTATTTCAATCTCATCTAGTGTGCGTTTAACTAAAATATCTTGTTGTTCCAGTGGTTCTATTAATTCATAGATACCCGCAATATCATTCACAGTTGCCTGACGAATAGTATCGTATGGAGTACTTGTTAATAACGTCCCTAGACCATCCAGGGTAAAAAGTTCTTGTAAGAGGCCGCCATCAATATCTTGATCAACATAATGAATGCGCTTAACACCAGACTCACAAGCCTTGACCCCTTGCGCCAAGGCTGTAGCAGGCGTTTCATCAATGTTCTTTGCATAATCAGCACCTAATCTGGTTTTAGCTTCAGCGCAGGTGATCTGTCTAATCATCTCACCATTGTCATCTTTCAATATTTGAGAATTATTAAACATGATCAATTTGTCTGCTGCCAGATCGATAGCAACTTGCGTTGCAACCTCAATTGAACTCAGGTTAAACACCTCACCCGTCGTCGAATAACCCAAAGGCGTTATCAAAACTATCTCACCAGCTTCAAGTCGCGTGTTGATGACTTCTTTTTCGATACTTCTTACCCTGCCGGTAAGATTGAGATTGACTCCATTAAGAATTCCATAAGGCCTGCCTGTTACGTAATTGCCAGAGGCAACCTTGACGGCAGAGTCTGCCATCGGCGAATTGGGCAGCCCCATAGATAACAATGCTTCAATTTTAATCTTCACTTCACCAACAGCTTGTGTCACGCTGCTTATTGAAGCCTCGTCGGTGACACGTAAGGCGCCACAGTATTCTGGTGTAATATTTCTTTCTTTTAATATGCTATCTATTTGCGGCCTCGCACCAAAAACGATAACCAGTTTGATCGCCAGACTATTCAGCAAGGCCAAGTCATGAATCAAATGGGAAAACCCTGTAGACGCAACAACATCACCGCCCACTTGCAAGACAAATGTTTTGCGCGTGTGCGCATGTATATAGGGCGCTGCACCTCTAAAACACTCAACAAATGCGGTGTTATTTTCCATTGTGTTTTTCACTATAATTGTTTCACTACTTTGGTTCACAAAAATGATTAAGCATCTTTGACAGGATATTAATCATCGGTTCAATTCTATTAATCTGTAAATATTCATTCGGTTGATGTGCAACATCAATATCACCGGGGCCAAGAATAACTGTTTCCAGTCCCATGTCATTAAAAAATGGGCCTTCTGTACCAAATGCAACTGAGCTGGAATGCTGTTGTGTTAGCTTTTCACTCATTTTAACGACCTCACTATCAATAGAAGTCTGCATTGGTGGCGTACCATTAAATAGGCTATTGAACTCAACTTTAAGTCCAGAACCAGCCAAGGCGTCATTGACGACACGGTGCAATTTTTCTTTTAAAGGCTCTAATTTCATACCGGGTAACATTCTGAGGTCCATTGATAGCTCACAATTCGCGCAAATACGATTGGCACTATCACCTCCTTGAATACGTCCTAGATTTAAAGTCGGGACAGGTATCTTAAATTCTTCATTTTGAAACTCAGCTTGTAACTCATCGCGCCATTGTCTGAGTGCATTCAACACATCATTCATCCCTTCCAGTGCACTATTGCCCAAAGTAGGATCGCTAGAATGACCGGAACGTCCTTCGATATGAATTGTTTCTATAATAATGCCTTTATGCATATGTCTCGGTACAAGCCCAGTAGGTTCACCGATGATGCAATAACGACCCAGTGATTTATTAGCTTGCTGTATCGCGCGCGCGCCTGACATCGTGCTCTCTTCATCTGCAGTGGCGATAACAGTGATCGGCTTACTAAATTTTACGTCCGAGAGTCTCTCAAGAGTTTCAAAAATGATAGGGAAGAAACTCTTCATGTCGGCCGTGCCGAGACCATAATAGTTCTCATTCATCTTTGTCAGCTTAAATGGGTCGGTATCCCATCCCTTGGCATCATAGGGAACAGTATCCGTATGACCAGACAAAACCAGACCGCTGTTATCAGGCAGATCTTGGCTATCACCGCGGCGCGCGATGAGATTGCATTTTTCCGGATTATCACTGATCGGCATAATCTCACATGCAAAACCAAGCGCATCTAACCAATTGGCGAGAGCATCAATTACCTCGCGATTACTCTGGTCATGTTCGGGATTAATACAGCTTACGGAAGGTAAACTTATCAATTCTGCAAAACAATCTTCAAATTCTGGTGTTTTTCTCATGTTAATTGTCTTTATTGTTATTGTTTCTGCGCCTGACAAGCGGTCAGACCTAATGTATTCTAACGCACCTTTTTAAGTCATAGCGAACAGTAGAATCAGCATAGGTAATAAAATGAGTAATAAATTAAATAAATACAGCTCTCGCATCACAGAACCGAAGTCTCAAGGCGCATCCCAAGCCATGCTTTATGGTACCGGTATGACCGATGCTGACATGAGCAAGGCTCAGGTGGGTATCTCCAGTATTTGGTATGAAGGAAATACCTGCAATATGCACCTGCTTGACCTTGCTGAAAAAGTAAAAGAAGGCGTCATTGCAGCTGGCCTCGTAGGCCTACGTTTTAATACAATTGGTGTTAGCGATGGTATTTCAATGGGCACAGACGGCATGAGTTACTCATTACAATCACGTGATTTGATTGCCGATTCGATCGAAACAGTCATGTCAGCACAATGGTATGACGGCAACATCTCATTGCCTGGCTGCGACAAAAATATGCCCGGTTGCTTGATTGCCATGGGGCGCCTCAATAGACCCTCACTTATGGTCTATGGCGGCACCATTAAGCCGGGCCACCGTAAAGAACAGACGCTTGATATCATCTCTGCCTTCCAAAGTTATGGTGAATTTATTACGGGTGGAATCGATGATGACACGCGTCAGGATATTGTCAAAAAATCATGCCCAGGCGCCGGAGCCTGTGGTGGAATGTACACTGCCAACACAATGGCATCGGCAATTGAAGCGATGGGCATGTCACTACCTTACAGTTCATCAACACCGGCCGTTGATCCTGGTAAATTAGAAGAATGCTTCAAAGCCGGTGAGGCAATAAAGAATCTATTAGAAAAAGATATCAAACCACGTGACATCATGACTCGCGAGGCATTTGAAAACGCAATGGTAGTGGTCACTGTATTGGGTGGTTCGACCAATGCCGTATTGCATCTATTGGCAATGGCACGCGCTGTTGATGTCAAATTAACTATTGATGACTTTCAAGCCGTAAGCGATCGCACACCTTATCTTGCTGATCTAAAACCCAGTGGTAAGTATGTAATGGAGGATCTGCATCTTATCGGTGGTACACCTGCCGTTATGAAGTTCTTACTTGAACATGGATTGATCAATGGCGATTGCCTGACTGTAACTGGAAGAACAATTAAAGAAAACCTGGCGGATCTACCTGGCTTTAAAGAAGGACAAGATATTATTGCGCCATTAGACAAACCATTAAAAGAAAGTGGTCATATACGGATATTAAAAGGCAATCTCGCACCAGAAGGTTCCGTTGCAAAAATCACAGGTAAAGAAGGTCTTGTATTTAAGGGCCCAGCAAAGGTTTATGATTCTGAAGAAGATATGCTCAAGGCTTTAGAAGAAGATAAAATTGAAAAAGGTGATGTCATTATTATTCGCTATGAAGGCCCCAAAGGAGGGCCAGGTATGCCGGAGATGTTAACACCTACCTCTGCTATCATGGGCGCAGGTCTGGGTAGTGATGTTGCAATGATCACTGATGGTCGTTTCTCTGGTGGTTCACACGGTTTTATCATTGGTCATGTTGTCCCTGAGGCACAAGAAGGCGGACCAATTGCCTTGGTTGAAAATGGCGATATTATTACTATTGATGCAGAAAAAAATCAGATTGTATTTGATGTAAGCGATGATGAGATCGACAAAAGAAGATCACGCTGGACAATGCCTGCTTATAAAGCAAACCGAGGAACATTGCATAGATATATCAAAACAGTAAAGACCGCTTCTGAAGGTTGCGTCACTGATGAATAAAATCACCTAGAGGCTTTGTTGATAAACAATACAATGTCAGACTCAGATACTCCCAAGGTTGAAGTTCAAAAAAATAACCCACTGCATGGCGTTAAGCTTGAAGCATTGCTAACGGAGTTATTGGAACATTACTCTTGGGAAGACTTGGCTAATGCCATGAACCTCAATTGCTTCAAGAGTAATCCCAGCATCAAATCAAGCTTGAAGTTCCTGCGCAAGACTCCCTGGGCTAGAGAAAAAGTAGAAGGATTTTATCTTTATAAGTTCAAACGACTGCCGAGACCTGATGACGAACAATACGCGATTCCTCCAAGGGATAGAACTATTCCCATGAATCAGAAACCGGGCTCACCAGCGAAAATAATAGCGAATAGGCCCGAACACCGAGACAATTCTGCATCAAAATCGAACTCACCAATTCCGGACAACGTCTGGGGAAATTGGAAAAAAGATTCTTGATGACATACCTGCACTTCACAACTGTTTATTTACGTTCTTGATTAACCCTGCCCTCCTTGGGTATTGCAACTTCGCTTATTTATTTTCCATACAGTTGTTACGCTAAGCCTGCTACATCTGTCTTCATACGCAAAGAAGGTGTCAAGAAACATCGTTTGAAAATACCAAGATTATATTTTTCAGGTTCAGTAATAAGCGAGCGCTTTTACTTTTGTACCAAACGAATTATTACATCCCTGAATTGTTGCTTAACTCATCGAGCTACGATATTTCTTGTAATACTTGATAACTTTATTGACGTAGTTGCGAGTTTCTTTATACGGAGGGATCTTATTGCCATATCTTTTCACAGTACCTTCTCCCGCATTATAGGCTGCCAATGCCAGAGACAAATCGTTTTTGAACAGCTTTAGTAAATAACGAAGATAACGTGAACCGCCATAGATGTTTTGTTTTGGGTCACGCCGATTACTCACACCATACTGCTTTGCAGTCTCCGGCATTAACTGCATCAAGCCTACTGCACCGGCGCGCGAGATCGCATTTGGGTTATAAGACGATTCAGCGGTGATGACAGCATGCACTAACGTGTGTGGTAGTTTGTATATCTTCGCGACACTCCTTATCGTCGGATCAAACTTTTTCTGATTTTTTACCCAATTAAAACTTTTGGGTACTTTTGCTTCTTCCCATCCTTTCCAGGTTTTAACCAGACGCTTATATCCAGAATGTGTCGGTTTATCAGTCAGAATGACGCGACCATGCTTATCAACATATTTATAGATATCGGCTTGGCTCGGCATCGAAATAAGCGAGAAGATAAAAATAAAGACTAATGTCATTTTATTATCAAGCATGGAATCTCAAGTTATTTAAAGTATTTTTGAGCTAATTTTCTTAACTTTATAACAAATATAGAATTATTTGAATAATTATCAGTGCAAAAATGCCTGCAATGACATCATCCAGCATGATACCAAAGCCACCATGCACCTTTTTATCTGCTATCGATATGGGCCAAGGCTTAAGAATATCGAATAACCTGAATAAGACAAATCCGACTAATATCCATAGCCAGCTCTTTGGCACCATCAACATAGTGATAAAATAGCCCACGATCTCATCCCAGACTATGCCTGGATGATCATGGACATTTAGCGCTTTTGCCGTGTAATCACATAAAAAGACACCCATGATAAACGCGATAGTAACAATCCCAAGATAAAGCTTCCAATCCAATGAAGGTAATAGAATAAACAGCACTACACCAATTAGTGTCCCCATAGTACCGGGCATTTTTGGTGCAAGCCCACTGCCAAACCCGAGAGACAAACAATGTGCCGGGTTTAAAAGTAGTTTTGCTGGAACTTGTGTTTTGGAGTGCTTGTCCATAGATTGATTCGTGATGCAATACTAAATAGATACAATTAAAATGGTTATGATATGCGTAATGTACTTTTAAGTCTGCTACTTCTCTCATCATCAGTCACCAGTCTTGCTGGAGAAGCTGATGTATTATCAGCCAAGATTGAGGATATAGGTGGCGGCAATTATCGTTTTGATGTCACTATACAACACGCTGATGAAGGCTGGGAACATTTTGCTAAAGCTTGGGTAGTGCTTGCTCCTGATGGTAAAACGTCGGGTTCCCGAGTTTAAAGACACCCGCACACATAAGCCGTTTACTCGATCATCAACCATTGCTATACCAGAAAGTATTAATAAAGCGATCATTCGAGCCTATGATCAGGTTCATGAGTTTGGCGGTAAAGAATTAACAATTGAAATTAACAAGGAAAAACAAAATGACATTGACTAGATCCCTGATTATTGCATACGCATTATTTTCATTAATCACATTCAATGCACATGCTGAGGATCACCAACTTGATGCCGCAGTCAATGGTGCTAATAGAAGTGTTGAAAACAAGGCGCGTGATATCTACCGCCACCCAAAAGAGACATTACAGTTCTTTCAGATCAAACCCACAATGAAAGTATTAGAGATATTGCCTGGTGGTGGTTGGTACACTGAAATACTTGCGCCTTATCTAGCTGACAAGGGTCAGCTAACTGTTGCAAGTTTTGGTGCAAACAATCCAACAAAATACCTCGCCAATATACATAATAGATTCATAAAGAAGATAGAAGCTAACCCTGATGTCTACGGTAAAGTTAATGTTGTGGTGATGCAGGAAGACACTTATCTGCAATCTATACCCGACGCATCATTAGATATGGTAGTTACCTTTCGTAATTCACATAACTGGATCCGTTATGGCGGTATAGAAGATATTTTTGCCGCCTTTAACCGAGTGTTAAAACCAGGTGCTATTTTAGGTGTAGTACAACATCGTGCTACCAAAGATAGTGACGCAAAAGTATCAGCTGAAAAGGGCTATGTCCCTGAGTTGTATCTAATTCGACTGGTAGAAGATAAAGGCTTTGAATTAATGGGTGCTTCTGAAATCAATGCTAATCCCAAAGACACCAGAGATTATTCTGAAGGTGTTTGGACGCTACCACCAAGTTATCGTTTGAAGGATGTCAACAAAGATAAATATACTGCAATAGGCGAAAGCGATCGCATGACCTTACGTTTTGTTAAAAAGTGAATGAAATAAACATCACAGCCAAGTTGTTTTTATTACTCGGCTCGGCGAATGCCGCGTTATCCGTAATGCTCGGCGCCTTTGGTGCGCATGCATTAAAGGCACGGCTCGATGCAAGCTTGCTGAAGGCCTTTCACACAGGTGTGGAATACCATTTCTATCACGCCCTCGGCCTGATACTCGTCGGTATTATTGCAATGAACTTACCTGCAAATATCTGGCTCAAAAGCTCAGGCTGGTCGATGTTTGTTGGAATTGTTCTTTTTTGTGGTAGCCTCTACCTATTGAGTATTTTTAACCTGAGTTGGCCAGGTATGGTGACACCGATAGGTGGACTATTATTTATCATTGCCTGGTTTAGTTTATGTGTCGCCATTATTAAACAATAATTAATGAGAGAAACCATGAGACCGTTATATTTTATATTTGTATTATCACTATGTTCATCCACATCCTATGCAGACGAGACTAAAACACAAATTAATAAGGCTTGTTTACGCCACGCTGTATCATTAGTGGCACAATTGAAAGCTGATGTTGTAAACAACCTTACTCAAGCCCAATCAGACCAAGCTCTCAAAATCGCTACTGATTCTTGCCAGGCTTATTTTAATAAAGAATTTTCTGGCACACCTGTAGCCACAGTTGCATCAACTGAAGAATCCAAAAAAAGTTATACCGACTCCTTTACAGAAAAATTTCTGAATAGTGACGCTAAAAAGAAGGATGGTAATAAACGTTTAATGAAAAAACGTTAGTTTTACCTGGTTTATTTTTAGCCCGAGATCTCGACTCTCTCAGGCAGGCCATAAGCAAAAGACAAGTGTTGTCTCTCGTTAAGACCAACTCCATAGCATTAACTTCTTATTGCTAATTTAACAGAAAATATGCACTGAAGATCAATGCTGCCCAAACAACGATGACTATCACTATTCCGAGTAGCTTAAATCTGAAATCATTGTCTCGTTCAATGTTACCTGAGGTAGCTTCCGCTTTCACATCATCGGGAATCAACCTCATCACAACTCCGTAGGCTATCGGGATTAATATAATTTCATCAAGTAGGCCAATGACAGGAATAAAGTCGGGGATGATATCTATTGGGCTAATGATGTAGGCCAACGTCAGGATGACAATTGCCTTTGCATACCAAGGCGTACGTTTATCACGCATCGCTGATATCAAAAGCATTATTTTTTCAGTCACGTTTTATATAAAGGCTCCAAGTTTCCCTTCACAACTGTTGATTGTTTTTTATCAAAAGACTGTGATTCAAAACCTTTTGAGAAGCTTGCACCGTCCCACTTCGATGTTGAACTTCCATAGAGACAACGACCAAGTTCATCCAGTTTTATTTTAAAATCTTCATCGCTATATTCCTTTAGCGCATTGAGATTATTTATATTTTTGTCGGACCAGTGATTCTTGGCCCAGTCGAGCAAGGCTTGCTGAGTCAGTTTTGGATCATTGTTTTTACAGGCTTGCTGTACTGCCTTCAGGTATTTACGGTTTGAGGTCTTTGCTTCTTCTCTGGTATCAGTGGCGGAACCACTACGCTTACTCCTCCAGAAAAGTATCAATGTTAATAGCCATAGCACAAGCAAGCACAGACTCACCCATTTCCAAATAGGTTCTTCTTTAGTCAAGCTTATTGGTGCTAAATTATTTTGTTCATTATTCTCTGACTCGGTTGCTATTAATTGTTCTGTTGTCTGCTGTTTAATATCACTATTTACAGGTGCAGGAACGACACTACCTTCGATTTGAATGTGTCGTTCAGGTAATTCTGCAACTTCCATTGTGTCGGTATCAGTATTCCACCAAGGGATATTGATCGCGGGCAAAGTGTAGCCACCACCTTCAGTTGGTATGATCGCCATCTTGTCGCGCCGCACACCAACATATCCATTCGCATTATTAGACTCGTCAAACTCTGGCTGATCAGGATACTGTTTTAATGTCTCTGGCAAATGACTCTTTATCTCAGGTAGATGACTCGCCGCCAGACCATTTGCTTTTAGCGTTAAGGTGCGCGTTGTCGCTTCACCTTGTTTCAATTTTGAAGGATCGACTGACCATTGCTCCTGAATGGATAATTGATTAGCGGGCAACCACGTATCACCGGTAAAAGAATCCGGAATAGGTTTTACATCAATCTCTATCGGTTTGGAACGTTTTACAATAGACGTGGGTTGTTGGTTAAATCTATCGAAGCTAAAGAAGCCGCCAGCACCACCCGTTTGCCCCTGAAAGACGATAGGTTGAATCGTCATCGGCCCGCTACTTTGAGGGAAGATAACGTATTGACGCTCGATAACTACATAACGTTTACCATTACGTTGTGTTTCAAAACTACTATCTTCTCCAAGTTTGGAGATTACTGCCTGTCCGCCTGTCACCGCTGGTTCAGAAAGGGCGGCATTGTTAGTTACTATCGCGCGATACAACCTAACCGTATAAATAAGCTGTGCCTGTACATAGGGAGACTGGGTGTTTACTTCAACATCGACAAAAATATTGTCCGTTGTACTTCCCTGGCTTATTGGTGAGCCAGCAACGACATTGATCGAAAGTGGTCTGGTCAACTCTTTATCAAACCGAATGGCAGGAATACTCAAGGTTCCTGTTTTATTCGCGATAAGTGTGACTATCCACATCTGTGAATAAGTGCTTTTACCGTTGATCCACATCTCTTTATTCTGCTGCCTTGAATTTAATATTGTGAAAAATCTTTCCAATGAACTAAAGTCAGGCTCAGCATTAATCTTTTCGTCACTTTCAAAAATAACATGAAATGATTCATCAACCACAACAGGGTCTCGATCAACTTTAACCGTGATTTCTGCCAGCACTAGTTGGCTAAATAACAATAATGATAATGTAATTAATTGTTTGTAATTCATCTTCTAATTACCAATATTTTTCATTGCTTGATGACTGCCTATTCTGTTGTTGGTATTGATATTTAAATTTGCGTCTTAGTAATCCAGATGGATCATCAGGGATTCGGCGCAACCATTGCTCTGTTGCCTGTTGCTCTTCATCGAGTTCTTTTTCTTCCTGCGTAGAGGCTTGTGACTGCTGCTGTTCTTCCTCTTCTTCATCACCGAGTTCTTTTGCTTGTTGCTCTTGTTCAGACTTTTGCTGTTCTTCTGATTCTTGTTCTTTTCCGTCTTGTTGTTGCTCTGAATTATCTTGTTGCTCTTGTTGTTGCTGCGAAGACTGCTGTTCCTCGGAGTTTTCTTGTTGTTCAGAATCTGATTGCTGTTTTTCTGATTCTGAGTCTTGTTTTTGCTGCTGTTCCGACTGTTCGTCCGACTTTTGATCCGAGTCTGATTGTTGCTGTTGTTGTTGCTGTTGTTGTTTCTCCAGTTCCTTTTCAATCAATTCGCGATTGAATATTGCATCTTCGTGTTCGGGATTGCTCTCCAACACCTTATCGTAGGCAGCGATGGCGTCTTCGTAGCGTCCCTGTTTAGCCATGGCGTTGGCTCGATTGTATATACTCCGCGTATCCTCTTTTTCATTTAATAGTTCTTCAACTGTCGCAAAATCCCCTTTGCGATAGTTTGCCGCAGCCTTCCATTCTTTATCATTAAATAACTCGGAGGCTAACTCCGCTTGCTCGCTATCAAGGGCACGCATCGCCTGCTGATTTTTATTCAACCACAGATCATCCCACTCAAATGCCATAGCCTCCTCAGGGACTTGTATCAGTACACAAATAAATAATGCTAAATAACCTCGGCGAAAACCGAATGCAACAATGGGCAAGATCAATAAAACCAACCAAGGCCCGAATTCGCGCCATCGATCAGTTTCAAACTCAGACTTGGTTTCATTAGATTCTTGCAGTCCACTATTAAAAAGCCGATTGAGTCGTTCAATATCGCCATCACCTAACTGACTCGTTTCATAATATCCACCGCCCGAACTAGCCAACAATCGCAACACCCCTTGATTCAACTTTGGAATCACGATCGTCCCTGCTTTATCTTTTAGAAAGCCACCATCACCTAATTTCACCGGAGCGCCTTCTTCTGTCCCAATGCCGAGTATTGATACCTTATAGCCACGTCGATTGGTTTTATTAAAAAACTTCTCAAACTCTCTATCGACTTCATCTGTGACCAATAATATATGACCTTCGCTATTACCTGCCTGTTTTAATAACTCTGCTGATTTTTCCAACGCAATGTCAGTATTACTCCCAAGTGCAGGCATAATTTGAGGTGTCAGTGCCGTAAGCTGAGATTTTATCGTTTTTATATCGTCGGTTAACGGCGTCACCGTGAAGGCATCCCCGGCATAGACAATTAATGCCGTCTGCCCTTCTTGTCTTAAGTCCAGCAGATCGGAGATCTTGAACCGTGCACGCTCAAGTCGGCTCGGTTTAATATCATCGGCATACATTGAATAAGAGAGATCCATCGCGATAACTAATGCGGATTGTTTTTCAAATACCGGTTCAGGTAAACGTTCCCAGCTTGGTCCAGCAAGGGCAAAGATCATTACTAAAGACACAAAACCAAACAATGAAATATTGGTATATTTTTTAGCGCCAGTTCTACCTACTAATATATAAGGCAACAGCGCAGGATCGCAGACGCTCTCCCAATGTTTATTGATTAGATGTCGTTTAGCCAGCATCCACAGAAGAATTACCAACGGAATAAGTGCAATAAACCAATAGGGACGAATAAAATGAAACTCAGATATCATTACACTTCTCCCCGCGCATTCACTACCCCGGAGGTATGTCGCATCATAATCACAATGCACATCAATACTAATGCGAGTGCTAATGGCCAATAAAACAACGCTGTTTGCGGCCTGAATCGTTGGACATCTTTTTCTATCGGTTCAAGCTCATCCAACAGGGCATATATCTGCTCCAGTTGTTCTGTATCTCGCGCACGAAAATATCGCCCACCTGTTTTATCTGCAATTGCATTTAAGGTTTTTTCATCAAGATCGGCGGAAGGGTTAACTCGTCGCGAGCCAAATATTGAGCGCACAATCATCTCATCTGCGCCGATACCAATGGTATAGATCTTCATGTTTTCATGTGCCGCTAATTCGGCTGCTGCAAGCGGTTCGACTTCGCCAGCCGTATTTGCCCCATCGGTTAATAATATCAATACCCGACTTTTCTCATCTTGATCACGTAATCGTTTAACCGCCAAGCCAATCGCATCACCTATTGCCGTAGATTTCCCCGCTAGACCTATCGCTGATTCATATAACAATGTTTTAACGGTTAAACGGTCAAAGGTTAGTGGTGTTTGCAAATAAGCCTGTTCACCAAACAAAATCAATCCAAGCCGATCTCCTACTCTCCTCTCAATGAACTCCCCGGCGACATATTTGGTGGCCATCAATCGATTAACTTTTTCATCCTTGATAATGAAGTCTTCCTCTTCCATGCTACCGGACAGGTCAACAGCTAACATTAGGTCACGTCCGCTCATGGGAATCTCAATAAAGTCACCGAGCCATTGCGGACGCGTTGCCGCAGTCACTAAGCAACACCAGGCAATAATAGCCAACCAGATCAATCGCCGTTTAACATCGACGTGATGTTCATCATTAGAATGCGTGCTGAATTCAGCCAGAAATGGAACACGTAGCGCAGCTTCATTGACCACTTCCACAGGTTGTAATACAAATCGAATGATTAGCGGCAAAGGTAACAACGCCGCAACCCAGGGCCATTCGAAATGAATCATTTCTCACCCCTCTTTCGTTTACCAACTGTCTCAATCCACGCTGAGATTAATTGGATCAACTCATCACTATTAAACTCTGGATCGGCTTGATATGGTGCCTCAATCAGAACGCGACCTATACCATTATCAAATTCATTCTTGTCTGAATATTGATCAAGAAATCTTAACCATTCTGCTCCTGTCAATCCCGCAGATTCTTGACGTGGAAGAATACTAATACTCAAACGCCGTATTAATTCCGATAGTTCTTTTACCAGGTTTGATTTGTCCTGATTGATATTAAAGTCAGTTTTAATACGTTCTAATTCTTGCTTGGCCAGAAAAAGCGCTGATATTTTGTGATTGCGATAACGTCGAATTAAATACCCCGTTAGTAACACGGTAATGACAAGCAACATAACTAATGCCCACCATCCAGGCGCAAGCGGCCACCACGAAACAGCATCGGGTAAATGGATATCGCGTAGCGGTAAACTCGCTGGGTCAGTACCTTGCATCACCTGGCTCGAAGACCTTCTTTAATCACTTTTTCAGGATTATCTTCTGTACGACAACACAGATAATTCATATGACACGACCGTGCCGTCTTTAATAATAATTCTTTGTGTGCATTGAATTTATGGGTATGTTCATCTATGAGTTTTTGATTATGCGTGTCAAATTCTAATTCTTGTTTTCCATTCGTAATCCGATAATTTCCGGCAGGCGGCAAAAACTCTTCTAACCAATCATAGATATGTACCATGACCACTTCGTTATGCTGTCGCATACGAATAAGATGGGAGCGACAGTCTTCATCTAATCCTCGAAAGTCACTCAACAAGATGACCATACTCCCCGGTTTCACCAATCGACGCAGATTGATTAATGAATGCAATAATCCTTGCTGCTTTTCTTCATTGATATCGGGTTGTTGCCAACTAGGATGCTCCACCATATGTTTAATCAATCTCAGTACTGCAGATTTTCCACGTTGCGGTTTTAATTCTTTGTGTACCGTATCAGAAAATACTATTCCACCAACCCGATCACCCTGTCGTTGTGCAGTCCAGGCAAATAAACTGGCAAGCTCAGCCGCAATAACCGCCTTGAATTTTCCGCGCGTCGCAAAAAACATAGGTGCCCGAAAATCCACCCATAGATGAACTGGACGTTCACGTTCTTCCCGAAATAGTTTTGTGTGTGCTTTACCAGTACGCGCTGTTACTCGCCAATCGATGTTTCGAATATCATCACCGGGTTGATACAACCTTGATTCATCGTACTCCATACCCCGACCTTTAAAGGCCGATTGATAGTCTCCCGCTTGCAGCGCGCCAATTAATCCGGATTTAAGTGATAAACCATGACTCTTTCTACTAAGCGCAATTAAACCTGCCGTTGTGATATTCGCCGGAGTTGGAATTTGTTCAGAGACTACAGACATAACAGAAATACTCAGGGTACAGCGATACGCGATATTAATTCTGATATAACGCTATCCGTAGTAATCCCCTCTGCCTCCGCTTCATAATTTAAAATCAAACGATGACGTAATACTTCGTGAGCAACAGCCTGAACATCTTCAGGGCCGACATAATCACGTTGTTGCAACCATGCATGAGCGCGCGCACATCTATCTAATGTAATAGTCGCTCGTGGACTGGCACCATATTGCAGCCATTGATTAAGATCATCCCCGTAGGCACTTGCATTTCTTGTCGCGAGAACAATCTGTAATAAATACTGTTCAATGTTGTCTGCCATGTAAAGCGACAAGACTTCATCTCGAGCAGTAAATATGTCTTGCTGCTTTACCGGCGTCATTGTCTCAAGTGTTGATGATTCCTTCGCTTCAGCTCTAGCCAACTTTAAAATGTCGTGTTCTTCTTCAGCCTTGGGATAATCGATAGTGACGTGCATCAGGAATCTATCCAGTTGCGCTTCGGGTAACGGGTAGGTCCCTTCCTGCTCAATGGGGTTTTGTGTTGCCATCACCAGAAACAACCCCGGCAAGGTATATGTTTTCTTGCCAACGGTTATTTGTCTTTCGGCCATCGCCTCAAGCAATGCAGACTGAACCTTGGCAGGAGCACGGTTAATTTCATCGGCAAGTACCAGGTTATGAAACAAAGGCCCCTGTTGAAAGACAAAGCTACCTTCTTGTTGACGATAAATTTCAGTCCCCGTTAAGTCAGCAGGTAGTAGATCCGGCGTAAATTGAATACGGTGAAAATCACCTTCAATCCCATCGGCCAGAACTTTAATTGCCCTGGTCTTTGCCAGACCTGGCGCACCCTCAACGAGTAAGTGACCATCGGCCAGTAAAGCAATCAATAAACGGTTAACCAGTTGTCCCTGGCCAATAATATGCTCTCCAATATAGGATTGCAGTCGATGAATTTCAGAAATGACAGACATAATTAACTCTTAATTTTTTATTTGTTGTTATTGACACTTAAATTCCGGGAAATATCCCTTAGGTTTTACGGGAAAGTTCAATGTTTCCTGCTAAGCCTCAATCATGATATAGATCCCTTCATATAAATCACCGCTCTTGTGCGGTCACTGCGGGTCCTCGACTTTGGCTTCTGCGTCGTTCAATCTCCTGTATCCTTACAAGCCTTCCTGCGTGCACTATATACGACCATCATGGATGGAGAAAGTCTCGAAAATGCAGGCGTAATTTCCGCCCATTACACCCATGTAAATTACAATTCATGTATTATCTCATTCAAAACAGATGTTTCAAAATTTGTAAGGAAGAGGCTTTACGCTATTAACCACTGGCGTTGGCACGAGATTTTTAATCAAATCAGCATCTGAAACACTCAAGGATATTCGTGGAAGAAAACATTATGAGCCTAGCTACTATCAACACAATATTAAATACAGCGCCGATCGTAATTCAGGGCGCGACACGTTTAATAAAACTGATACGCGATCAGGGCCACGACAATGAATCTAATGAAGAAATTCCTGAGACAATTGAAGGGATAAAAGATGAAGTCGCGCGTCTTCATCAACGCATGGATACAAATAACGAATCCAATGTCGAACAAATAAAATTGATTGAGGAGCTTGCCCGACAAAATGAAACACTTGCTGCACAATTGAAAAACACAGTTACTCATCTAAATAGAATTACCGTCCTTGCTTTGATAGCAATACTGATATCAGTTGTTTCTTTGACATATTTATTAGTAGCATGAAAAAGATATATAGCAGCGACAATACAATCATGGCAGGACACGTTCATAGTCTTCTGGAGGCCAATGAAATCGATTGCCATCTACGTAATATGAATTTAAGTGGTGGCATTGGTGAGCTACCGATCAATGAATGCTGGCCTGAGGTCTGGGTAAACAATGATGCAGACTACACCTTCGCCAAACGCTTGATAGACAACGTGCTTGCTAATGCTGAAAAAAAAGATGACTGGCAATGTCTGTGCGGTGAATTGATTGAAGGCCAGTTTGACGTTTGTTGGTCTTGTGGAAATGAAAGAAGCACGTGAACTGAATGTATATCACCTGTCCCAAGTGCAGTTATGAACGCCAATCTGATGAAAAGGTAAACCCGGACACCTGCCCAGCCTGCGGTATAATTTTTTCAAAATGGATGAAGCAGAAATTTTCATCTCCAGAAGCCAAAAGGACGGCACGAAACAATATAGAAATCTCTGGTTTCCCAAGAATTATAAAAGCAATCAGCTCAAGTTTGTTTTTTGTTGAAGATAAAGTAAACCCGTTTATATTTTATGGCCGCGTTCTGGTCTTTATCGGTATTGCTGTGTGGGGTTGGCAATTTATCAATATGGATTTTATTAATAACCCAACGGAAATAGGCAATTCTTATTTGCACAGAATAAACCTGGTTTTCCATGAAGCCGGGCATATTGTATTCATGCCCTTTGGTTGGTTTATGACAAAACTTGGTGGCACACTTGGTCAGCTCTTGATGCCTGTAGCCGTTATACTCACTTTTTTGATAAAAAGTAAAAATAACTTTGGTGCAGCAGTCGGGCTTTGGTGGTTAGGCCAAAGTTTCATGGAATGCGCACCTTATATTGATGATGCCTATAATCAACAGTTAGTGTTGCTTGGTGGGGTAACAGGTGCAGACAAACCGGGTTATCATGACTGGAATGCGATGTTAATAGATTTAGGAAAGCTGGACTCGCACCGGGAAATTGCGCACACATTTAATACAACAGGAACACTCTTGATTTTACTTGCGCTTGTGTGGGGTGGCTATTTACTTTACAAACAATTTAAAAATATCGATTCAATATGAATTATTTTTGCTTAGTATTGAGAGACCAATTGTCTCGCATGGTCTTCTGTTTGGCAGTCTTACTCAGTAACCATGCTGTCGCTGATCACAGCGTTGAACACTTGCCCGCATCTGTCAATAAAATACTGGCAAAACATAAACTCCCTAAAGATTCTTTAAGTATTTATATACAAGAGTTTGATGCAAACGATCCACTGGTTGCGTTAAACATTGACACCCCACGAAACCCGGCCTCCGTTATAAAGTTATTAACGACCTATGCCGGTCTTGAAATACTCGGTCCTCATTATACCTGGGAAACCCATGTCCATCTTGATGGAAAATTAAATAACGGTACGCTCGATGGGGATTTAATCATCGAAGGTCGCGGCGATCCTTTCCTCGTGCGGGAAACGTTCTGGCACTTATTATTTACATTACGTAACCGTGGCATACAACATATTAACGGTGACCTGCTTATTGATAATAAGTATTTTGAAGATGAAAACGGCTCACCTGCAGACTTTGACAATAAACCTTACCGGGTCTACAACACCTTTCCTGATGCTGCATTACTAAATTTTCGAGCACATCAATTCAATTTCATCCCAATGGATAAAAAACTTCACGTCTATGCAGATCCACCGGCTTCAAATCTGCAGATTAGAAATAAAGTGAAACTAGTCAATGGCGCGTGCAAGGGAAAACATCGCCAATTAAAATTTAATGTCATTAAACAAGCTTCTCTCACTACTATTGAGTTTAGCGGGAATTATCCTAAACGTTGCGGCAATCAATCGCTGTTGCGTACCGTTTTACCCAACGGTGACTATATCTTTGGGGTCTTCAAAGCATTATGGGAAGACATGGGCGGCACCATCAATGGAAACATTGGCGAAACGAGCATTGATGACGATAAACCATTTTATATAGTGCCATCCAAGCCTTTGAGTGAAGTGATCACCTATATTAACAAATACAGCAACAATGTAATGACGCGGCAACTATTACTCACTATAGGTAAAGAAAATGATGATAACTACGGCAACAAGGTTGCGGGCAGAAAGGTCATCGCTGAATGGCTGCATGATATCGGCATTCCTGCCCCAGAGTTAATCATAGAAAATGGTTCTGGTCTTTCACGCAGTGCTCGAATATCCGCCCGCACATTGGCTATGATGTTAGAACATGCACTACAAAGTCCTTACCAACCAGAATACTTTTCATCACTTCCCTTAGTCGGTATTGATGGCACTGTAAGAAAACGACTTAAAGGCATTATTCCACCAGGCAGTGCTCGTATAAAAACCGGGATTATTGATAATGTCAGATCAATGGCAGGTTATGTGAAAAGCAAGAGTAATAAAAATTATATTATTGTTTCATTACAAAATTATAAAGGCATTCAAAACACTACAGGTACATTGGTTCAGGATGAGTTATTGAAATGGTTATATAAACAATAACCTTACTATTATCTCTCAAACCCATATCTATAAAACCCAATAACATGAATCCATCATGGAACTGCTATTTAGTAGAATCCTTGAATAATTCGTGACTAATGAATAATAAGTTTAAAACTATGATTGGTAAGCAGGGAAATCAGCATACCCCTCCTTAGTAGGTGCGTACCAAATTTCCGTAGGCGCTTCTTCAGCAAGCGGCCAATCATTTTCAAAACGCTCGACCAAATCTGGGTTACTAATATACGGGCGACCGAATGCAATTAAATCAGCATGCTTATTTGCAATCGCTTGTTCTGCAGTCTCCTGATTGTAGCCACAGTTACCCATTAACGGTCCTTTGAATACCTTTCCTATTTCTGACAGCGTCATGGCTTCACCATGCTCATGAAAACCAAACGCCAGACCATCCATGACATGTAGGTAAGCTAAAGAAAAATTATTTAATTGTTCAGCAACAAAGGTAAATTGCTCGCGGAAATCAACAGAGCCCATATCATTGAACACACCATTCGGTGCAAGCCGGACACCAATCCTGTCAACAGATACTTCTGCCATTACTGCTTGCAAAATTTCATCAAGAAAACGATATCGATTTGGAATGCTGCCACCATAACTATCTGTGCGTTTGTTTGTTTTCGATTGTAAAAACTGATCAATCAAATAGCCATTTGCACTATGCACTTCCACTCCATCAAAACCAGCTTGCATTGCACGTCTAGCGGCATTTTTATAATCATTTACAGTTTCCTTAATCTGTTCAATGGTCAATGCCGCTGGAGTTTCATAATGCTCTTTACCTTTGGGGGTTTGAATATATTCACCATTCAACTTTATTGCTGAAGGTGCAACGGGCAGGTCTCCATTATGGAAACTACTATGTGAAGCGCGGCCACAGTGCCACAATTGTAAAAACATTTTACCACCCGCCTCATGTACGGCATCAACGATTAGTTTCCATCCCTGCACTTGTTCATCGTTATAGATTCCAGGTGAATCCATCCAGCCGATGGCTTGTTTTGAAATAACAGTTGCCTCTGAAATAATCAGCCCTGCCGATGCACGCTGGCTATAATAGCCTGCCATCAATGCATTTGGGATTCGATCACTCCCAGCGCGTCCTCTTGTTAACGGGGCCATTACGATACGGTTTTTTAACTCTAGTGAATTATTTATTGAAACCGGTTTTAACAATGGGCTGTCTTTACTCATGTAAATATTCCTTAATTGAAAATTGATTAACTAATGGATAGTAAGCAGAATATAAACAGTATTGTATCTGTTTTTTTATTACCGTTGTTAACAGCAAGGAATAATGCGTGAGTAAAATTACTATACACATCCTTGTGTCTTGATTATACATCAAATAAGGCTATCCCTAAGAGTAGGAGTTTTGAAACTAGCTCCTGCTTTGAAGCTTAATTTTCCTACAACCGTCTTTTATTACTATTCTTCATGATCACGACTCATGTTAATTAACATGAATTCATGCATAGCAAAAAGGACATAATCAGGTGTATATCAATGGATAGGCTAACGAGCATGAAAGTATTTGCCACTGTGTCACAAGACTCGGTAGTTTTGTAACACAGCGAAAAACTGGATATTTCAAACACCATGTGTTCAAAATTTATCCGAGATTTAGAAAATAATCTTGTCTATCCTCATAGTAAACATATGTCAGTTAAAATCAGAAATTTTGTCGATTATGTGCAAACTTATTTTGCACCTTCCTGGAAGAAAGCGAGGCATGAAGGAAAATAACTCTATATTACAATTGCTTAGATAAACTTAGCCTTGAAATACCCAAAACCGCTACAAGTTCACACTTTCTTTATCATGATGTTGCGACGCAGCATAATTGACGTATAATTGTAGCTAATACAATTTCAATTTAAGTCTTTGGAGTAGAGCTATGGAAAAATCATTTGAGAAGTTAGTCGAACCAATAAAGGAATTGAATAAACTGACGTTCAAAAGCATTGAGCAGATAACCGCTCTGCAGTTTAAAGCATTTCAAGACAATGCAAAAATTGGTATGTATGCTTTAAATACCGCAACAGAAATCAAAGATCTTGATTCATTTAAAAACTATCTGGAAAGTCAGATCGCCGTCAGTCAGTATGTTTCAGATAATGCCGTAGTTGATGTCAAAGAAATTGCGGAACTGAGTAGTTCATTCGCTACCGATGCAAAGGAAGTTGTCGAAAAATCAATTATTTCATAAATAATAGCCTCTGCTCGCGCTAACCCTAAACCGCTCTTTTTGAGCGGTTCCTTAATTGCTAAATTCCTCGTTACAATTTCTATTTCCTCTCATTTTACCATTAAAAATTTAGTATAATTACAATATAATCAATGACTTACAATAACTCAAAGATTATGTTGCGGTGCAGCATATCTAGAGTATAATGTGTTCCAATGTTTAAATAAGATTTTGGAGAAATATAATGGAAAACACATTTGAAAAATTAGTAGCACCGATAAAAGAACTCAACGAGTTGGCCTTAAAAAGCATTGAGGAAATCTCTGCTATCCAAATTAAGACACTTCAGGAGAATGCAAAGATTAGCGTTGATTCATTGAAATCTGTAAGCGAGATCAAAGACTTTGACTCTCTGCAAAGCTATCTGAGTAGCCAAGTTGAAGTCGCGCAGAGCGTGTCAACTCACGCAATAGAAGACGCACAAGAAATTGCCAAGTTGGGTGAATCTTATGCTACCAGCGTTAAAAAGATTGTTGAGAAATCAGTACCTACTGCTTAATTTATTCCTCATTATGCAGAAATTAAAAACCGCTCCCAAGAGCGGTTTTTTTATGTCCCTGAATCTAGATACACGACACATTAGTTGTCGTTATTAGTTCACATGCGGCCAATGTTTCGATTACGCCGCTTCATAAGCAGGAAAATCTATTAAACCATCCTCCCTCGGAGTCCACCATAATTCCGCGTCCGCCTCAGGTGCCAGCGTCCAGCCATTTCTGAAACGCTCTACCAAATCCGGATTACTAATATAAGGTCGTCCAAAAGCGATAAGATCGGCTTTGCCATCGGTAATAGCCTGTTCCGCCGTCTCTTGCGTATAACCACAATTACCCATTAGCGGGCCATCAAATACCTGTCTAAATTCATCCAGCGTCATCGGTTCACCCTGTTCGTGAAAACCAAAATCCAAACCATCCATGACATGAAGATAAGCCAATCCATAGTTATTTAATTGCTGTGCAACATAGGTGAATGTCTCACGATAATCTGGTGACCCCATATCGTTATATATACCATTAGGTGCAAGACGAACTCCGACTCTGTCAACTGGGATCTCTTGAGTGACGGCTTTAAGTACTTCATCCAGCATACGGTAACGGTTTTCAATACTGCCACCATATTCATCGTTACGTTGATTGGTGCGCGACTGCAAAAACTGATCAAGTAGATAGCCATTCGCGCTGTGTACCTCCACACCATCAAAACCGGCCTGCTTCGCTCGCTTCGCAGCATTCTTGTAATCCAGTATCGTTTGCTTAATCTCGTCGATGGTCAGTGCACGCGGAGTTTCGTAGTCTTCCTTTCCATTAGGTGTATGGATCCCATCGCCATTTATTTTGATTGCAGAAGGCGCAACTGGTAATTCACCATTGTCATGAAAACTGCTGTGTGAAGCTCGGCCCATATGCCATAACTGTAAAAATATAAGGCCACCTTCAGCATGAACCGCGTCAACAATCCTTTTCCAGCCCTGCATTTGCTCATCGTTATATATCCCCGGTGATTCAACCCAGCCTCTGGCAATCTTCGATACCACCGTCGCTTCGGCAATAATCAAACCCGCCGAAGCACGTTGACGGTAATATTCAGCCATTTGTTCATTAGGAATGCGATCGGGTCCTGAACGTGCTCGTGTCAGAGGAGCCATCACAACGCGGTTTTTTAATTGCAAAGAATCATTTAATGATAACGGGTTTAACAATGGACTATCTTTACTCATAATTTTTCCTTATTGATAATTTTCTTAGTGGAGATATCTAGTGCAGCGCTTATCTTAATCTCATATTTTTAATTCGTCTTTGATGTTACTTTTTACGAAGCACTGCATTAGACGGTAACAACAATCTTGCCTTTCTGCTGGTTTGTTTCCATGAAGCGATGTGCTTCAACAATTTCATCCAGACTAAACCGATGGTCATCAATGATCGGTTTAATATCCCCCGATTGAAGTGCATTGAACACATAGTCTCTGGCACGGTCACATAGCTCTGGCGATTGCGTAATTTCAAACAAGGTATAGCCCCGGATAGTCAATCCCTTTGCTAGTGCTGGAAATAAAGGAAAGAGTGTTGGTTCAGGCGATAAAGCACCATATTCAAAAATGGTTGCGCCTGTAGCTGATGCGGCCGCAAGCTCAAGTAGCATAGGTCCGCCAACTGGATCAAAAATTAAATTTGCTCCTACCCCTGATGTGATCTCTGCCACCTTTTCTGCTAAGTCTTCTTCATCGGTGACAATGACGTGATCAGCGCCCGCTTCAAGCAGGAATGATTTCTTATCTGCACCGCGTGTAGTCGCAATTGCCAATCCACCTGTTGCCTTAGTAAGCTGAATCGCGGCTAAACCAACACTACTACTAGCCGCCGTTATCAACACAACATCATCTTTTTTCATTTTTCCATATTCAATCAAAGCTCCATATGCCGTGATGTACTGCATCCAGATAGCCGCGCCCTCAGTTGCAGAAAGCTTCTTCGGATAATGCGCTATCGCAGTAACAGGCAAGATCGCAGATTCACCATAAACACCATAATCAACCATTGAGAAGGCAGGAATGCTGCTAACACGATCTCCTACCTGGAAACCCGTAACGTTTGATCCAACCGCATCAATAATACCAGCAGCTTCATAACCTATTTGAGATGGTAATTTCGGAGTTTCCAGATATTGCCCTTTTCGAAAGACTACTTCAGCACGGTTTAGCCCAATCGCCTCAACCTTGATACGAACCTCTGTGCCACTCGGTTCAGTTAGCGGCAGTTCCTCCAGTTTGAGGACATCGGCATTACCTAATTCATGAAAACGAACAGTCTTGGGCATTCGAAAAAACTCCTATTAATTTTAATAATAACTCATGGCAATTCATATACTCGTCTGATTATTGAGAGTAAGATTTTTGTGCCGTGTTTACAGAAACTTGAATGACCATTTCATTTAAAATAATGCCAGTCTTATCTGTTGCAGATAACAAGTTGAAAAACTATAATCCACTTAGTTTATTATGTAAACTAGGTTCCTATAAGTAACCAAAGAGAGTTCTAAATGACTAATTTAAAAGCCAATGTTTTTGCCGCTAAATGTTCGTCCAGAGAAGTGCTTGTCTTAATCAGTGAAAAATGGGTTTGTCTGGTGATTTGTGCGTTAAGCAAACAGAAGGTTCTACGTTTTGGTGAACTCAAACGGCTCTGTGAAGGTGTGTCGCAAAAAATGCTTACGCAAACTTTACGAAAGCTGGAACGCGATGGATTGGTAAATCGAACTGTGTATGCCAATAAATTACCACTAAAAGTTGAGTATCAACTCAGCCCATTAGGAGAAAATCTGGTTCCTGTAATTCAACAAGTAACAACATGGGCTGAAACAAATATGCATAAAATTAATAAGCATAGATTGGCGTTTGAGAAAAAAAATAGTGCGGCATAATCCGAACGTTAGACTTTAATTATTTTTCTTCAGTAAGTCCTGTAAAATTGCGAATGGCTTACCAGTACCATGTCCCTGTTCAAGTTCATTAGTCGCGCTTGTTGGTGGAGCATTAGCATCCAGATATTTTGCATGCTCATGGTCATGACAATAGAGACACAGTAGCTCCCAATTACTCCCATTCTCAGGGTTATTATCGTGATTATGATCTTTGTGATGAACTGTTAATTCGCTGATATTTTCTCGTGTAAATTCGCGCTTACATTTACCACACACCCACGGATACAGTTTGAGCGCCTGTTCGCGATATCCGTGTCCTCTTAATTCGGCATTGCGCTTGGACTCTGCGACAATTTTATCAAGCTTATCCATGGACCTTATTTTTATAAAATTGATTCCTTCAGGTGGTTTTAGTGTCTCAGTGCAGCTGCTTGAATACTGATTAAATCATCAAAGGTCTTGAGCTGTTTTAGAAGGGTATGAGTAGATGGATCATCCTTATGCAAGCATTCTTCCGCATATTCGAAGATTCCGCTTTGTGCCGGCAACGGTTTGGTCTCTTCTATGGTTTCTTTCATCCTTGGTAAGAATATCCATTGCAACCATTGCTCAAATTTGAGCGTATCCATACAAAAAGGGATTGTGCTATTCAGATCACTAGCATTAGGTCTGCACCTATCCCATTTACCATGGGTACGGAGACTAGCCTCAACTTCAAGCAATACGTCGGCAATTCGGTTTGGAATATCGTGCATTAAACTGATTATACGTCGAGTTTAACTATTGCTAAAGTTTGGAATGCGCAATCTTCTGGATATAAGCTGTGAAATCTCCTCTAAATTCCTGCTGATCGGGGTTAATTTTCAATTTTTTATGCAGAAATGACACATGATTTCACATATTTAGACAATCTGGTTTATACTCCGCCCGCCAGTTTACACGTCATGCGGTCAACTCAGTGGATATGCAGAAATCTGAGGGTATTATTTGTAGCGCAGTTTCCCGAAACTAGGCACAGGGAAAGTAATCGATTTCATTAATTAATTTAACTTTATAGAGTAAGAACAATGGCTGACTTATCGAAGTATAGGAATATAGGTATCTTCGCGCATGTGGACGCAGGTAAAACCACGACCTCGGAACGCATTTTAAAACTGACCGGTAAAATTCATAAAACGGGCGAAGTCCATGATGGCGCTGCCACCACCGATTTTATGGAACAAGAACAAGAGCGTGGGATTACCATCCAGTCTGCTGCGACTAGCTGTTTCTGGAACAACCATCGAATGAATATTATCGATACACCGGGACACGTTGATTTCACAATTGAAGTATATCGTTCATTGAAAGTATTAGATGGTGGCATAGGTGTATTTTGCGGATCAGGTGGTGTAGAACCTCAATCCGAGACCAACTGGCGTTATGCTAATGATTCAGAAGTCTCACGTATCATATTTGTAAATAAGCTCGACCGTATCGGTGCAGATTTCTATCGCGTGGTTCAACAGGTTAAAGATGTACTTGGCGCCAACCCATTGGTAATGGTATTACCGATAGGTATCGAAGATGATTTTGTAGGTGCTGTTGATCTCCTTACTCGCAAAGCCTGGATATGGAAAGACGAGAATGATCCTCTTAGTTATGAAATTCAAGAACCACCAGCAGATATGGTCGACAAAGTCGAAGAATGGCGTGAAAAATTAATCGAAACCGCTATTGAACAAGATGATGCCGTTATGGAAAAATATCTGGATGGTGAGGAGCCCTCTATAGAAGAGATTAAGGCCTGTATTCGCAAGGGTACAATCAACCTGTCTTTCTTCCCAACCTATTGTGGTTCAGCATTCAAGAATAAATGTATACAACTAGTATTGGATGCGGTAGTTGATTATCTGCCGAACCCAACTGAAGTTAAGCCACAGCCAGAGGTTGATTTAGAAGGTAATCCTACCGGCGAAGTTGCCACTGTTGACGCAGATAAACCACTGCGTGCACTAGCGTTCAAAATCATGGATGACCGCTTTGGCGCATTAACCTTTTTACGTATTTATTCGGGCAAATTAGAAAAAGGTACCGCGGTACTCAATACCTTTACCGGAAAGACTGAACGTATCGGACGTATTGTTGAAATGCATGCTGACGAGCGTATCGAACTTGAAAGCGCACAGGCAGGCGATATTGTTGCCGCAATTGGTCTGAAGAACGTACAAACTGGACACACTTTATGTGACCCTGATAAACCTGCGACACTTGAACCAATGGTATTCCCGGATCCGGTTATCTCTATCGCTGTTGCACCAAAGGATAAAGCAGCGTCTGAAAAACTCGGCATCGCTATCGGTAAAATGATCAAAGAAGATCCTTCCTTTCGCGTTGAGACCGATGAAGATAGTGGTGAAACCATCCTCAAAGGTATGGGTGAATTACACCTGGATATTAAAGTCGATATTTTGAAACGTACTCACGGGATTGAAGTTGAAGTCGGTAGTCCTCAAGTGGCTTATCGTGAAACCGTTACAAAAACTCTGGAAGATAGCTATACCCATAAAAAGCAATCGGGTGGCTCAGGTCAATACGGTAAGATCGATTACATCATCGAACCAGGCGAACCTGGTAGCGGTTTTGTATTTGATTCAAAAGTGACTGGCGGCAACGTACCAAAAGAATTCTGGCCGGCAATTGAAGGCGGCTTTAAGAAAAGCATGGATCAAGGTGTACTTGCAGGTTATCCCTGTCTGGATTTCAAAGTCACTTTGATGGACGGTGCTTTCCATGCAGTTGACTCCTCTGCTATCGCATTTGAATTAGCCGCCAAGGCAGCTTATCGACAGAGTATGCCTAAGGCGGGCCCTCAATTAATGGAACCGATCATGAAGGTCGATGTATTCACACCTGAAGATCATGTTGGTGATGTCATCGGTGATTTAAATCGCCGTCGCGGCATGATCAAATCACAGGAAGCTGGACCAACAGGGGTTCGTATTAAAGCTGAAGCGCCATTGAGCGAAATGTTTGGTTACATAGGCTCGCTACGAACAATGACATCTGGTCGTGGTCAATTTTCAATGGAATTCTTACATTACAATCCATGCCCGAAAAATGTGGCAGAAGTGGTCATTGCAGAGACGCTGGCCCGCGAAGAAGCAAAGAAAAAATAGCTTTATGCTATTTAATTGAAAGGTCGGTTAACCCGACCTTTTTTTTACCCTAAAAATATATTGCTCATCGACTAACCTGCTAAAATCGGATCAGATACGCTGATCAAGCCTTCTACTGCTTAAGTTCGGTCATTAAAAGCGTCTTATTGTCGACAATACCTGCCTATATTGACCATTATTGTTTGCAATTCTACTAATAACTCGTATATTGTCGACAATATCTCAGGTGAAATAACCTTATTGTATGTAGTTCTGTGCAATTATTCTTAGAGGAAAAAACATGAAAATATATGCTGACCCTATCTCTGTTAATAGCCGCAAGGTCATTGCGGGACTGAAATTGATGAATATTGATTATACGCTTGAACGCATCGATTATTTCCAAGGTCAACACAAAAGCCCGGAGTATTTGGCCATCAATCCCAACGGCTGCATGCCGTCAATGAACGATGACGGGTTTACCTTATGGGAATCTAATGCCATCCTTCAATACGCTGCCGACAAGTATAGTAAAACGGAATATTATCCTACCGATCTAAAAATTCGTGCTGATATCAATCGCTGGTTACTGTGGGAATCGTCAAGCTGGTTCCCTTCTTGTTATGTCTACCTGGTAGAGAATATGGTGAAGCCAATTCTGGGAGATACACCTGATACATCAATACTGGCGGCCCAAGATGACACATTTCATCTATTAGCGGGTATTCTGGATGACCGATTAAGCAAAAGTGATTGGTTGTGCGGGGACAAGCCTACCATCGCTGATATTGTGATTGCGGCACCAATGCACCTACATGCTCTGCAAAAATTGCCCCTTGAGTCACATCCACATTTATCAGCTTGGATGACAGAACAGCTGGAGAAACTACCCTGTTGGGAAGAAACCTATGTTGGACCTGGATTCACTCTGGAAAAAAACAGCTAAACTTCTTGCAAACTGTTTTGTCTGATAGAAATTCACAAAACCACATGAACAGGAACTCCCTGAACAGAGAGGACTTATGAATAACGAAGATTTTGTCACATCCACTATTAATTACACGGTAGATAATGGCATACCACCAGACTATTATTTTTACGAACCAGATCCATCCATCGAACTAAACCCACCGGGAACAGATCCTCAAGAAGTAAAAATTTATAACGGATGGCCAAACGTAGATAACTTCTCTCTTGACCGCGAAGGCTTTGAGCTCAAGTCAATCGATAACTCTTTTGATCAATTCGATGATAATGACGCTATCAAAAGATTATTTTACCCACTCATTTCTGAATTTGTTAAACAACACACTGGTGCTAACAGGGTTGAGGTGTTTGATCACACAATACGAAAACCAATGTCTGCTGATTTAAAAGATCAAACAGAAATACAACGCCCGACAGTCCAACTAGCGCACAGTGATTATACACCGAGGTCAGGGCCTGAACGTGTTAGAGAACTATTGTCCGATGAGGCAGAACAATTACTCAAGCGTAGAGTTGCATTCTTTAACGTTTGGAAGCCGTTATATCGAACAGTGGAAGAATTTCCATTGGCCATGATCGACGACACTACTGCAGTAGAAGCGGATAAGTTGATTATGGAACTGAAATACAGCGACCGTACTGGTGAGATTTATGTTATTCGTTATTCACCTGAACATCGTTGGTATTACTTCCCCAAGATGACGCCTGAGCAAGCCTTATTACTCAAGACATATGAAAGTGAGCCCGGCCTCTCAAGTTCTATGGGGCATAGCGCTTTCGAAGACCCCACTTCACCACCAAACGCACCAACAAGAGAAAGCATCGAAATTAGAACAATGGCATTCTTTTAGGTTTAGCAATAAATAGTTAAATATAAAAGCCGGTATCCCCGGCTTTTTTTATGGGTAATAGATAATTAATTTAACCCCTTTCATCATTTCATTCGTTTATAGCAACAAGATTCACAAATACCCCTCTAAAACTCGGAGAATAATAATGAAATTGAATAACCTTAATAAAATAGCTCGAACATTATTTGTAGCGGCAATAATAACTTGCTCAGGAACGGCTCAGGCTAAACAAACAGAAAAACTCACCTCACTGGAAGATCAAAAGACCGTTGCTGTAACCATCTATAATGAAAACCTCGCGCTCATTAAAGACCACCGAACAATTAAACTAGATAGCGGGTTTAATTTACTCGCATTTCGTGGCGTTAGCGCAAAAATGCGTCCGGAAACGTCTTTATTACGAAGTCTAAAAAACGAAAACAGTTTTAATATCCTGGAACAAAATTTTGATTTTGACTTGCTCACCCCACAGAAGCTATTAGAAAAATATGTCGGTAAAAAAGTAAAAATCGCAACAATGAATCCGGTAACAGGGGAAGAATTAATTGAAGAAGCAACTGTCCTCAGCACCAACCAGGGCGTGGTTGTTAAAATAGGTGATCGTATAGAGATGAATCCGCGTGGTCGTTATATCTTCGATAAAGTCCCCGAAAACCTACGCGACCAACCAACTCTCGTACTACAACTCAGCAGCCAGTCGTCACAACCTCAAGACGTTGAGTTAAGCTACCTTTCATCTGGGCTTTCCTGGAAGGCAGACTATGTTGCAGAATTAAGTGCCGATGATACAAAGCTCAACTTAATGGGATGGGTGACCTTAAACAATAAAAGCGGTACCGCTTATAACAACGCCAAACTTCAACTCGTCGCCGGAGACGTAAACGTGGTTAAACATGACTTTAGGCAACGACTCGAAAATCGCCCTATGGCAGCAATGAAATCAACGGTTGCTGAAGATAGCTTCTCAGAAGAAAGTCTCTTCGAATATCATCTGTATAGTCTAAACCGACCAACGACGCTGTCTAATAACCAAACTAAACAAGTATCATTATTAACCACATCACAAGTTCCGGTTAACAAAGAATTTCTATTGCAGGGCAGTCCTTATTATTATCAAAGTAGTTACGGCAATATCGGTCAAAAACTAAAAGTCGGTGTCTTCGTCGAATTCAAGAATAAAGAAAAATCAGGACTAGGTATTCCCTTACCTAAAGGTGTTGTACGAGTCTACAAAAAGGATAAATCTGGAAATGCACAATTTATAGGTGAAGACAAAATTGACCATACACCAAAGAATGAGGATATCCGTTTAAAACTAGGCGATGCCTTTGATATCACGGCAGATAAAAATCAAACCAACTTTGAGAAACGAAATGCGCATGGGAAATATAATTACGCCTATGAAAGTTCTTATGAAATAGAGCTTAAAAATGCAAAATCGGAGTCAGTGACTGTCGTGGTCCGCGAACCTGTCCCCGGTGACTGGAAGATGCTTGAAGACAGTCATTCATTTAAGAAAGTCGCTGCTGGCACAGCCGAATGGCATATCGAAGTACCCGCAGAAAGCAGCACAACATTAAAATACACTGTGTTAGTTCGACATTAAAACAAACCCATAAATAAGGCCGAACTAAATACAATTCTGTTTGGCCTTATTTATGTTTAGAACCTGATATTTAATTAGCTTGCTTTACGTGACGCGCTTTTTCTTTCGTGTTCTTTAAGATGCTTTTTACGGATACGGATTGTTTTGGGTGTTACTTCCACCAGTTCATCGTCATCAATAAACTCTAGTGCTTGTTCCAGTGTCATCTTTATAGGTGGTGTCAGAACTATGTTTTCATCAGTTCCAGATGCGCGAACGTTGGTCAATTGCTTTCCCTTCAACGGGTTTACAACCAGGTCATTATCTCGTGAATGTATGCCCACGATCATGCCTTCATAAATATCTTCGGCATGACCAATAAATAATTTGCCTCGTTCTTGTAACGTAAATAAAGAATAACCTGCTGCCTTGCCTTGGCCATTGGAGATTAAGACACCGTTATTACGTTGCCCAATACTGACGGGGACATAAACACCATAGTGATCGAACACATTATAAAGCAAACCGGTACCAGACGTCAGTGTGAGAAACTCACTGCGAAAACCAATCAATCCACGCGCAGGAATAATATATTCCAGACGGACTCGTCCTTTACCATCAGGTGCAATATTTTTCAGATCGGCCCGGCGTTCGCCAAGTTTTTCCATCACGGCGCCTTGATGATCCGCTTCAATATCAACGGTCAATTGTTCATAGGGTTCTTCTTTATGATCACCCAGGTCATGAACAATTACTTGAGGTCGACCTACGGCAAGTTCAAAACCTTCGCGCCGCATGGTTTCAATCAGGATAGATAAATGTAGTTCACCGCGACCAGAGACACGATATTTATCTGCGTCTTCTGTCGTCTCTACTCTTAAAGCAACATTGTGCTTTAATTCTTGTTGTAGACGATCCCATATATTACGACTGGTAACGTATTTCCCTTCCTTACCTGCGAAAGGCGAGGTGTTTGGTTGGAAGGTCATGCTGATCGTAGGTTCATCTACCGTTAATGAAGGTAACGCTTCTACATTCTCAGGGTCACAGATCGTGTCCGAGATACTTAATGGGTCTAGTCCTGCTATGGCCACTATGTCCCCTGCCGAAGCAGATTCGACATCAATACGCTCAAGGCCGTGAAAGCTATAAACTTGTGATATTTTTCCCTTACGTGATTTACCTTCAATATCAATCAGCGAAACGGGCGTATTTACTTTTATCGTGCCGCGCTTTATACGGCCAATACCGATAATGCCCACATAACTATTGTAATCGAGCGTAGAGACCTGCATCTGCAACGGTCCTTCTTCATCTACATCAGGCGGAGACACCTCATTTACAATAGTTTCAAATAATGGCGTCATATCCCCTTCACGGACATCTTCTTCAAGGCCGGCATAACCCCCAAGCGCGGAGGCATAGATTACCGGGAAGTCCAGTTGTTCATCAGTAGCGCCAAGCTTATCGAACAAATCAAACGTTTGGTCCAATACCCAATGTGCGCGCGCACCTTCGCGATCAATCTTGTTGATAACAACAATAGGCTTAAAACCCATAGCGAAGGCTTTTTGTGTTACAAAACGCGTTTGCGGCATCGGCCCATCAACCGCATCAACTAATAGCAAGACTGAATCTACCATTGAAAGAACACGTTCCACCTCACCACCAAAATCGGCGTGTCCAGGTGTATCGACAATATTGATACGGTACTCATTCCAGTTAATGGCTGTATTCTTGGAAAGGATAGTGATACCACGCTCTTTTTCCAATTCATTGGAATCCATCACCCGCTCGGTTGGTGCAGATCGTTCATCAAATGTGCCGGATTGCTGTAAAAGCTTATCGACCAGAGTGGTTTTTCCATGGTCTACGTGGGCGATAATCGCGATATTTCGGAGTTTTAGAGTCACTATTCAGGCTGCCTTCTTGCGAAAAGGCGGGCATTATACATAGAGATCATTAAAAGTGGATGGATTTCTATAGATTCGAGACTTGTTTCGCTCACTTATCAAGTCTGAGCCTTCGGTTCTGGTGAAAATAGTAGAAAATGCAGTACTCTAGGCAAATATGAAAACATTGGCATATCAGGCATTTTTCAGGAAAAGCTCAGCGAAATTTCTGCTGCTCCTCAGCTACATTATCAGCGTTAACCTGCTAGCAGGCTATTGTGCGGTTTGGCTGAGATTTCCATCATTGTGGGGCAGTAGTAAGATCTTTCTCGAATATGCGATGCCTATCGGAATGACATGGGCATTGGCCCACTGGCCCACCCTTGTTTTAGTGAGTATTCCCTTGCTTCTAATGCCCCATTGGAATACTAAGCAGATTACGCGTTTCAGAATAATCTGCATTGGCTTGGTTCTGCTCCTGTCATACGGTGTTATTGAGAAGATCCCGTTTGCACTTTTCCCTACTATCGACCTGGTTAGCGCCTTCTTTTTTAGCCTCATTATTGCTCCGCCTAGCTATAAAGAAAATCCAGTATTATCCCTATTTATGATTGTGCTCTTATCAATAACAGCTCTATCGGGGACTTATCATCTGCACGACAAATGGAAACATCGCACACCAATAATAAAAGAATCAGTACTATCAGATGGACTTTATAAATTAAAAACTATCAGCGTTGATAATGGCTACCGAAAAGAATTATTGTTCACAGTTGAATTAACACAATATATTGAGCCTGATAAAGTTTGCGATACCACATCAGAAATGGGAACCCTACTTTTTAATACTTATCCTTTTGATAAAAAATACAACAAGATAATAGATGTTGTTTTCAACCCGGAACAAAAAGAAAAAAATGCTACACCCTATCCACTAGGTCAAGTGGTTCAATACGAAGAAAAGGGCGCGTTACAGATTGCTTGCTATTTAAAGTTTAAATGATTCGTTATTTATTACGTTTCATAGAATAATATTATTTAGTTGTACATTCGTGAAAAGTAAAAGCTTTATGCTAAATAAAATCACAGCCTGTTTATGCATAATTAAAGTTTTCGTAAGAAAATAACTATAAATACAAGATGTTCATTTCTTAAAACTTTTTAAACAAGCACGGATATCTTTTGCTAGTTCTCCACCAGTTTGATAACGATGTTCAGGTGTTTTTTCTAAGACTTTATCAATTATTGAACCAATTCCCGGAATAGTCTGTTCGAGGTTTTTACGTGAGTCTATTATGTTAGGGTGTTGTTCATTTGCGATGGCAAACATTAATGATGCCATTGAATCACCCTTAAAGGGCAACTGTCCGCTTAAGAGTTGAAACAACATAATGCCTAGTGAAAATATATCAGAACGCCCATCAATATGTTTTCCAACTAGCTGCTCTGGAGACATATAAGAAGGCGTCCCCAAAACCATCCCTGTTTTAGTCTTACTGGAATCTGTAATACGCGCAATACCAAAATCTGTAATTTTAATTGTAGATGACTTAGGTATTAACATGATGTTGGCCGGTTTGATATCACGGTGCACGATTTTATGTTGGTGAGCGTAATTCAAAGCTTCGGCAGCAAGCGTAATCAATTGCAATACAGTTTTAACGGGAAGCAATTTACCCGGTTTTGTGTAACGCATAAGATCATGACCATCCAAAAACTCCATAGAGATATAAGCCAAATCATGTTCTTCACCGACATCATAAACGGTCACAATATTAGGATGGGTTAAACTTCCTGCTGTTTCCGCTTCACGAAAAAAACGTTCCTTAACTTCATCGAGTTCATCTTCTTCAAACTCTTGTGACAGTGCCATTGTTTTTATTGCAACGACGCGGTTGATCTTTGGATCTTTGCCTAGATAGACAATTCCCATAGCACCTTTACCTAATTCTTTCTCAATCTGATAACGGCCCAACATGGGTTTTTCTACTGAGCCATCCTCTAAAATACTAGTACCTGCTGATCCTCCTGAGGCACCCAACATAACGGTTTCATGCATGGCATTACTTCGCTTAATACGATCCTGAATATCTTTAAACTTCGTATCTTGCTTTGCCATGTATTCATAGATAGAAGAAGCTTTATTAAATTGTCGCTTGCGTTCAAAATCAAGTGCTAAATTATACAAAGGCTCCATCATAGAATCATCGAGCGGACATTGTCGAAACTTGTCCAAGGCCATATCCAATTGACCTTGTTGTTGGTATGACAAACCTAATGTTTTATTACTATTTGCAGAGGCTTGATCTGATCGAAGTTTTCCTCTCTCCGTCATAAGGTAACGTTTGGATATCAGCATTATGTAACCTGCAATGAGCAATGTGGTAGGCAACATAAACTGCAACCAGATTCCGGAATACAAAAGAAACTGACTGCTGCCGATCAAGAAAATTAGAAACACAAAGCTAGCAGCCGCAGCCATCCCTGCTTGTAAACGAGGCAAAAGTAACATCAAAAAAAGCGTGACTAACAGGAATACAACGATTTCAACCAGCCGAGCCCATTCGGGAGTTTCAATAAAGTCCTGATTTAAAATGCTGGCGACTATATTTGCCAAAACTAACACTGGAGGCATCGCTTCAGCAATCGGTGTAACAACAGAGCTACCGACACCAAATGCGCTTGCACCGATTAAGACAATTTTATCTTTGTACTTACTGATGTCGATCTTTCCTACATAGACATCATAAAAAGAATCCATTGAAAAAGAAGAGTTACCTTGTGCATCTTGGTAAAAGAAAGGATAAATTCGACCAATATCATCTAAGGTGATTGAAAGGTTTCCGACATTAAATTGTTTGTTTTCTGAAATTTTTAAATCCTTACTGGTCAGGTTCAAGCTTGATGCAGCAATCATAGCTGCGAGCGAAGGAATAACTTCGCCATAATAATCAATGGCCAATAAGTCTGAACGAATACCGCCATCATTATCCAGCCACATATTCAAATGACCAATCGCATGTGTAGTTTCACCAAGAATACTTATTGGCGGAGTAGCGCTAACCGTTGGGTAAATAAATATGCCGCTACTTACATTTTCATCTAACTTTAAAGCATTACGGGAAACATAATCTGGAAGTGGTTTATCGGGCTTTCCAAGTGGGCTACCAAGTTGAAACTGCATGCCCATAACAACATTACCGGCATGTTTCATCGCATCAGCAAGCTTGCCATCTGAATCAAGATCAGATTGCCCCTGCTTTAATATGCTGATTGCTTCATTTAATATTGGGTCAGACTTTGACTCAAGGTTCTTTATCGCATCATCTATAATCTTATCACTCAAATGAGTTTCTGCTTCTGATAAGAGGATGGTGTTGCCGATCACGCTAGCCCCACTTTGAGCCAGCTTTTCGATCATCTCTGCCTGGAGTGATCGTGGCCAAGGCCAGCGTCCCAGATTCTCTATACTTTGGTCATCTATAGAAATAACGGCAATATTTTTTTGCGGATCACGAGAAAGTTGGTTCATTGCAAAGTCATAATTTGCAAACTCCAGTTTTTCAATCATCTGGCTATTTGCCATCAAAAGGACAATCACAGTAACAACTAGCCCGGCAAACCAGTCTTTTTTCCAGAAATGCTTCATAACTTAATTATTATTTTGAGACAAAGAAATAGCGTCTTAATTAAAACTCATCGTCATAGTATACGCAACAAAGAAACGTTTGACTCATATCCTGATCACCGGTTGTAGTCTTCATTTTTCGTGCTCGAAAGGAACACATCAACGATGACATTAACAGCTTATTATTTAAAATAGCGCAAATAGGCTACGGTAAACTTACCCAATTAATTTCAATTGCTGTCGCCTTGCCAAGCATCACTTGTTTCAATCTTTGTGGTTGTTCCGCTTTGTTCTCAGTGATTGCGATTCGACCTGCCATAATCTCTGCTTTCTCTTGTGGGAATAAGGGTTCCTGCTCAGGATCAGCATAACCTATAGGATAGAGCGGCTGGTTAGTAGATGGATCATATTTATCGATGGCACCAACCGTATGCAATAACTCATGTGCGATGATGACATGGTTTTCTTTTTTCATTGTTTCATCGGCAAAAGCATTGACTACGCCGATCAAACCCTTATGCAACCCTAATGAATGCGCAACGGTTGGCGTTTTAGCTGGATCAAAATAGAGCACGAATATTTGCACATCTTCCGGGTATGGGTAATTATCATTTTGCCATGCCCAATAACGCAGCCTCAGACTCCAAAAAATAATTGATATCGTTGATGCATCACGCGGTGACAATGGTGGCCTGACCTTTAGTTCACCGGCAAATGCAACAGCAACTGGTTTTTTCAAAGATAGATTATAATCCTTTGCTTCGCGCTCAAAAAATTCTTCAATATCATTGAAATCACTGTTTTCTATTTCATCAATATACTTTTGGCTTACACCACTAGCATCACCATTGATTGCATAAACAGTCACATTAAGTGGTTTATCCCAATCTGTGCTTCTCGCTTTGGCTAACCAGGCAGCCACTGCAACCATCAGCAAGACATACAAGAGTATCAAGACCCTTATACTCTTAAACACACCACCTGCCATTTGTCACATCCTTACAGGTGCTTATTTTAAATAATCATTCATCAACAAATTAACGCTATATCGCACGCCAAAACCGATTGTATCCGTTGGTATATGCGCCAAGCCTCCCTTCTTATTGCTGCTAGAAAGATCCATATGCACCCAGGGCGTATTGTGCTTAACAAAACGTTGCAAGAAACGCGATGCCAGAATATGGTCAACACCACTTTCTTGTGAGCATTGTTTTACATCAGCAATATCACTTTTGATCATGTCATCAAAATCTTCATCTAAAGGGAATGGCCAAACACGCTCACCAGAATCTTCTCCGGCTTTAATTAAACCAGTGTGCCACTCTTTTTTATTGGTAAACACACCACTATAAGATGTGCCTATTGAATACATACAGGCACCCGTTAAGGTTGCATAATCCAGAATCAATGAAGGTTTCTCTTTTGATGCCAAAGCTAAGGTATCGGATAACACCATACGGCCTTCAGCATCGGTATGAATGACCTCTATTGTTGTACCATCGGATGCAGTAACAACATCGTTTGGTTTATATGCCTTGGGGCCGATGTGATTCATCGCCAAGGCCAGCCAACATTCAACCGGACGATTAAAATTCATTTTCGTTAAAGCTAGGAATGTCCCTAAAGCAACCGCACTGCCCTGCATATCTTCATGCATCCCATACATGTAATTAGCCGGTTTTAAATTTGTGCCACCCGTGTCATAACAGATGCCTTTACCCACAAGAAACACTTTCTTACCTTTTGTTGCTTTATTAGGTGTGTAACGTAATCGAACAATCCCGGCATCTGCTTTGGGGCTAGCTTGCGATACAGCTAAAAATGCACCCGCTTTTTTCTTCTTCAATATCGATTCATCGTAAAACTCGAGTTTCCATTTATTCTCTCGCGCTAATTCTTTTACTTTTTTCAGATACTCAGTTGGTGTTAATTTATTTGGAGGCAAGATACTAAGACTACGCGTTAGCGCATTTCCGTCGGCAATCGCGAAGCTTCGTTTAAAACCATGTCCCGTTCGCACACCAAATAAGAATAATTTTGATAAGCGTGATGGCACCTCCTTTTCACTCTTGAATTTTGGCATCTTCGCAGCAGTAGCTAAAGCGGCAGAAATCAATGCTTCAGCAATGCGCTCCGACTCTACTTTATTAAAACCAGAAACAAGTAAACCTAATTGACTCGGGTTGATCGATGAATGGGCAGCCACCAGTTTTCTTGCTAACGTCAATAACTCAAAACTACTCATGCTTGCCTCAATCGCTGCGTAACTGACATGACTCAAATTCTTATTCGGTAAATCAAGAATGACCGGAGTAATATCAGCTTTTTTCAAGGAGAGTTCTTGTCGACGTTTCGATAATTTTTCCTGATATGGAAAAACTGACATTTTAGTTATCTTGTCCATAGGATAGGCGAAGATCATCAACCAATTACTAATCCCATCAATTTGTTTTTCGGTAGGCAGTTGTTCTTTTTGTTGTAGTCTAATACTCATGATTGTTCACGGTTCCTTACGCTATCTAGTTTTGTGTCTAATGATAGAGAACTTTACACAAGGACACGAGGAAAACACTTTCAATAAATTTGTGCGTAAACAAACCTCAAATTCATACAAAATTATTCGTTTGGTCTACCAATGCAATATTAAATCTACATAAGCCAATATACTGGTATTAAAAATGCATAATTATTAATTATTTCAAAAAATAAAGGTATGAAAACGACAAGCTCATTTTCTAGGCATTTTTCTTTGAAAACAAAGAATTGTCGACAATATTCATTGAAATTAGGATATTAAGCTGATAATTTCACTATATCATTAATTATTGTCAACAATATAAAGACCGATTTTGGTATATGATCTTTAATTATCAGAAAATTCATTATTCTATTAATGTAGTAGTAAAACGAATCTGAACCAAAGATATAGAATTAAATAGTTGTGGCAGTAATTTTGTCTATACGCGGGCTATTACAAAAAGTATAAAAGGACACATAACGATATGTCTGATCAAGAACACGATATCGATCCACATGAAACGACAGAATGGCTTGAAGCAATAGAAGCGGTTCTGAAGATAGAAGGTGCAGAACGCGCGCACTACCTTCTGGAAAAATTAATTAATAAGGCAAGAAGCGAAGGTGCTGATATCCCATTCAGCGCTAACACAGATTACGTCAACACCCTCCCCGTCTTCAAACAAGCAAAGTATCCGGGTGATACTACTATCGAGCACAAAATCAGATCCTATGTGCGCTGGAACGCTATGGTTATGGTTCTTAGAGCAAACGTAGATACTAACGTCGGTGGTCACATTGCGAGTTATGCTTCAGCAGCCACGCTCTATGACGTTGGTTATAATCACTTCTGGCATGCCCCTTCAGATGAGCACGATGGCGACCTGATTTATGTTCAAGGACATTCATCTCCAGGTATTTATGCCCGCGCTTTTATGCTGGGTCGTTTATCTGAAGATCAAATGGATAATTTCCGACAAGAAGTCGATGGCGGTGGTCTACCTTCGTATCCACATCCCTGGTTGATGCCAGATTTTTGGCAATTTCCAACAGTCTCTATGGGACTTGGCCCCATCATGGCCATCTATCAAGCGCGTTTCATGAAATATTTACAGGATCGCAATATCCGAAGTACTGACGGACGTAAAGTTTGGCTGTTTATGGGTGATGGCGAATCCGATGAGCCAGAGTCGCTCGGCGCAATAGGTATGGCCGGACGCGAAAAACTCGATAACCTGATATTTGTAGTTAACTGTAATTTGCAGCGCCTAGATGGACCTGTTCGAGGTAATGGTAAAATAATTCAGGAACTGGAGTCGAACTTTCGCGGCGCTGGCTGGAACGTAATCAAAGTTATTTGGGGTACTCGCTGGGATTCATTGTTACAGAAAGATCACAATGGCGCATTAAAAAAACGCATGGCGGACTGTGTAGACGGTGACTACCAAACCTACAAAGCTAAAGATGGCGCTTATGTACGTGAATATTTCTTTAACACACCAGAACTAAAGGCAATGGTGGCAGATTGGTCTGACCGAGATATCTGGGAGTTGAACCGAGGTGGACATGACCCTGCTAAAATTTATGCAGCATTTCATGCCGCCGTTAACCATAAAGGCCAACCCACCGTAATATTACCCAAGACCGTAAAAGGGTATGGCATGGGGACTTCTGGCGAGGCACAAAATATTACCCATCAACAAAAGAAAATGAGCCTGGATTCACTCAAAATATTTCGTGACCGTTTTGAGCTCCCTATAGCGGATGAAGACATAGAGAAGTTACCTTATCTCGTCTTTGAAGAGGGTTCAAAAGAACTCGAATACATGCAGAACCGTCGAAAAGACCTCGGTGGTTATTTACCTGCGAGGAGACAGAAATCAACCCCGCTTGATGTCCCTGCTCTGAGTACTTTTGAAACTTTATTAAAGGCAACTGCAGAAGGACGAGAAATATCAACGACAATGGCCTTTGTCAGGATGTTAAATATCCTTGTCAAAGATAAGAACCTTGGCAATCGCGTTGTCCCGATAGTGCCTGATGAATCGCGCACTTTTGGCATGGAAGGCATGTTTCGACAATTGGGGATCTGGAATCAGTTTGGTCAACTTTATACACCTCAAGATTCTGATCAATTAATGTTTTACAAAGAAGATAAACATGGACAGGTATTACAAGAGGGTATTAACGAAGCCGGCGGCATGAGCGACTGGATTGCTGCGGGCACATCTTATTCGACTAATAACGAACCGATGATTCCATTTTATATCCTCTACTCGATGTTCGGCTTCCAACGTGTAGGTGATCTTGCCTGGGCAGCGGCTGACCAACGTACACGAGGCTTTCTATTGGGCGGGACTGCGGGGCGTACAACTCTGAACGGCGAAGGCCTGCAACACGAAGATGGTCATAGTCAACTTTGGTCCGCCATGGTGCCAAATTGTATTTCATATGATCCTAGTTTCTCTTTTGAACTTGCTGTTATTATTCAAGATGGTTTGCGTAGGATGTATGTCGAACAAGAAGATATTTATTATTACATCACGGTAATGAATGAGAATTACGCGCATCCGGAAATGCCTAAAGGCGTTGAGAAAGATATTATTAAGGGAATGTACGCTTTTAGTAGCGGCGCGAAGAATAAAAAACCACGTGTGCAGTTATTAGGTTCGGGAACGATCTTCAACGAGGTCATTGCCGCAGCCAAGATGCTTAAAGATGACTGGGGGATTGAGTCTGACATATGGGGTTGCCCCAGTTTCACTGAGCTTGCTCGCGATGGTCAAACATGTGAACGCTGGAATCGACTACATCCCGACTCAAAGAAAAAAGTTTCACACATTGAAAAATGTTTGGCCAAGAGTAAAGGCCCATTGATAGCCGCTACAGATTATGTTCGCCTGTTTGCAGAACAAATTAGACCTTATATACCAGCACAAACGCAATATACAGTTTTAGGCACAGACGGGTTTGGTCGTTCTGATACACGAGAACAACTACGTAAACATTTTGAAGTGAATCGTCACCATGTCGTGGTTGCTGCTCTGGATAGTCTTTCCAATGCAAACATAATAGACAGTAGTAAGGTATCAGAAGCCATAAAAAAATATGATATTAATAATAAAAGTCCTGCGCCATGGACAATTTAATTCATCCTAAACAAATACGCAGACGACAGGATTTTATTTAATGAGTGACATTATTGAAGTAAAAGTCCCTGACATTGGTGACTTTGATGCGGTAGAAGTTATCGAAGTGCTGGTTCAAGCAGGTGACACCATCGAACAGGAACAAGCACTGATTACGTTGGAAAGTGACAAAGCAAGCATGGAAATACCATCTACGCATGCAGGCACTATAAAAGAAGTGTTTGTGAATGTCGGCGACAACATTGCTCAAGGTGCAAACATACTCAGCTTATCGGTCAGTGCGAGTACAGGAACTAAACTAGAAACACCATCTGAACCTGATATTGAAGAGCCCAAAACCCCGGCGCCAGTAAAAACACCTGAAGTCAAACAGCAACCAGCCCCTATCGCTCCAGCACCAGCGAAACAACATGGCGCTGGATCACACCCGAAAAGTCATATACATGCAAGCCCATCGGTACGTCGATTTGCCCGCGAATTGGGCGTAGACGTCACAAAAATAACAAAGGCAACTGGTCCAAAAAATCGCATCCTAAAAGAAGATGTAAAACAATTTGTCAAACAATCATTGTCGAATACCAGCGTACAAAGTGGCTCAGGTATACCCGCGATACCTGCCATCGACTTTACTAAATTTGGTGAAATAGAAGAACGACCATTAGGGCGGATAAAAAAACTAACCGCGATCAATCTGTCACGTTCCTGGTTAAATGTACCCATGGTTACGCATCATGATGTCGCGGACATCACAGAGATGGAAGAATTCAGGCAATCATTAAAGGCAGAGGCAGAAAAAAGAGGTGTCAAAGTCACCTTTTTGGCCTTTATCATGAAAGCATTAGTCGCTGCCTTAAAAGCCTACCCTGAATTTAATGCCTCACTTTCCAGTGATGGTAGTTCACTTATTTTAAAGAAATATTTTCATATCGGTATTGCTGTTGATACGCCGAATGGATTAGTTGTGCCCGTGTTCAGAGATGTTGATCAAAAAAACATTTATGACCTGGCAGAAGAAATGGCCATAGTGAGCAGTAAATCCAGAGAGGGGAAATTAAGTCCAAAGGAAATGCAAGGTGCATGTATGACCATTTCGAGTTTAGGCGGAATCGGTGGTACAGCATTCACACCAATAGTGAATGCACCTGAAGTCGCGATACTTGGAGTCACCCGCTCTGATATGCAACCCAAATGGAATGGCAAAGAATTTGAGCCACGTTTAATGTTACCGTTAGATCTAACTTATGATCATCGTGTCATTGATGGCGCGGCAGCGGCAAAATTTATGGCGACATTATCAGGCTTCCTGCACGATATCCGCCACATATTACTTTAGATTTTATTCTGGATAGTAAAGACATTGATTAAAGAAATTAAACTACCTGACATTGGCGATTTTGACGCCGTCGAAATAATTGAAATACTGGTTTCATCTGGAGACCATGTAGAAAAAGAACAGTCGTTACTTACACTGGAAAGTGACAAGGCATCAATGGAGATCCCGGCAGAAATAGCAGGGGTTATTAAAGAAGTCTGTATTAGCGTCGGCCAAAAAATATCACAAGGCGAAATTATTTTTAAAATAGATTCTGAAGATTCAGCAACCTCATCTAAAGAAAAAGAAAAGCCAAAACAAGAACAACAAGAGTCAAAACCAGAACCTAAACCGGCGAAAACAGCTAAGTCTGTCGTTGATAAAGGTGACACACATGCAGAGGTACTTGTACTTGGCGCAGGCCCGGGCGGTTATACCGCCGCCTTTCGTTCATCTGATCTCGGCAAAAAAACAATCTTAATAGAGCGTTATCCTTCGCTGGGTGGCGTTTGCTTGAATGTGGGTTGTATCCCTTCCAAGGCATTACTGCATGTTGGCAAGGTTATTTCAGAAGTTGAAGAATTTAAAGAACACGGAATCGATCTAGGTTCAGGAAAACCAGATCCAAAACCCGTACGCAAATGGACAGAATCGGTCATTAATAAACTCACCTCCGGCTTGGGTGCGATGGCGAAACAACGTAAAGTCGAAGTAGTGCACGGCCATGGGAAATTCATATCTCCTAATGCTATAGAAGTTAATAATAATGGCGAGACAAAGACCATTACCTTTGATTCAGCAATTATTGCTGCAGGATCGCAAGCAACCAAGATACCTACCCTACCCGATGATCCACGAATTATGGATTCCACCGATGCCCTGTTACTGGAAAAAATACCCAAACGTATGCTGGTTATTGGCGGTGGCATAATCGGTTTGGAGATGGCTACTGTCTATGCGGCGCTTGGTTGCAAGATAACCATCGTAGAGATGCTCGACTCTCTGATTGCCGGTTGTGATAAAGATATCGTCCGGCCATTACAAAAACGGATTAAGGGCCTTTACGAAAATATCTATTTAAAAACCGCCGTAACATCGGTTACTGCAAAAAAAGCAAATCTGGAAGTAAGCTTTGAGGGTAAAGATGCGCCAGAAAAAGATAAATTCGATGCTATTTTGGTTGCCGTGGGGCGCCAACCCAATGGTAAAAAAATCAGCGCAGAAAATGCAGGCGTCAATGTCGATGAACGCGGCTTTATTGCAGTTGATGATCAACAACGCACTAACGTGAATAACATTTATGCTATCGGAGATATAGTTGGGCAACCCATGCTCGCGCATAAAGCTACACACGAAGGTAAGATTGCAGCTGAAACTATTGCCGGACACAAAGTCGGGTTTGATAATCGAGTTATTCCTTCAGTAGCGTATACCGATCCTGAAATCGCCTGGGTTGGTTTATCTGAAACCGAGGCCAAAACAAAAGGTATTGAATATGGCAAAGGCGTATTCCCATGGGCGGCCAGTGGTCGATCATTGGCCTTGGGTCGCGATGAAGGCATCACCAAGGTTTTATTTGATAAGGAATCAAACCGTATCCTGGGCGCTGCAATTGTTGGCCCAAATGCGGGGGACTTAATTGCTGAATGTGCATTAGCAATTGAAATGGGCAGTGATGCTGAAGATATAGGTTTAACTATCCATCCTCACCCGACCTTATCCGAAACTGTTGCTATGGCGGCCGAAGCATTTAGCGGCACTATTACAGATCTCTATATCCCCAAACGTTAATGTTTTGATCAGCATTTCTTATCATGCGTCTTAACTATACTGAACTTGGCCAGGGCCGCCCGGTAATTATTTTGCATGGCCTATTTGGTTCAGCACGAAACTGGCAAGGAATTGCTCGCTCCTTAGCAGACAGTCATCATGTTATTACCCCTGATCTTCGCAACCATGGACAATCACCTCACGCTCAAAGCATGTCTTATCAAGAAATGGCCGATGATGTTATTGCTATCGCAGATCATTTAAATCTCAAAGATCTCATAATAATGGGTCACAGTATGGGAGGCAAAGTGGCAATGGCAGCCGCATTAACTCAGCCTGAACGGTTTTCTGCCTTGATCATTGTCGATATCGCACCTGTCAACTATGACCATAATTTTGATTTGCTAATAATGGCAATGAAGTCATTAAATTTAGACCAGTTGGAAAGCCGTGCGCAAGCTGAAGCAATTATGAGTAGCTCCATCGACGATACCGGTGTTATCCAACTGTTATTACAGAACCTTATTCGTATCGGTGATAAATTACAATGGCGCATTAATCTCGAAAGCATCATGGAAAACCTCGACTTAATTGGGAAATTTCCAGACACGCTAAAGGGTAAGTCTTGTCGTATTCCTACACTTTTTCTCGGCGGCTCAGAATCAGACTATCTGCGTAATATCTATAATGCTGATATATTTCAGTATTTCCCCGCTGCAGAGATTACAATGATTGATGGTGCCGGGCATTGGCTTCATGCTGAAAAACCGAATGCTTTTTTAAAACAGATAAAAACTTTCATCAATTTCGTCTAAGTATTGATAGTTTTCCCTTAAACGCTAGAATGAGCGCCTTTCCAAGATTGATTGAAGATAATGACCAATAAAAAAATTAATAAAGTAGTTTTGGCCTACTCAGGTGGTCTCGACACATCCGTGATTCTTGCCTGGCTGAAGGATACCTACGATTGTGAAGTAGTGACCTTTACTGCCGACCTCGGTCAAGGAGAAGAGGTTGAGCCAGCTCGCGCTAAGGCTGAGCAGATGGGTGTAAAGGAAATCTTCATTGAAGATCTGACAGAAGAATATGTCAGAGATTATGTTTTCCCGATGTTTAGAGCAAACACCCTATATGAAGGCGAGTACTTATTAGGCACGTCTATCGCAAGACCACTAATTGCAAAACGTTTGGTTGAAATTGCAAATGAAACTGGCGCCGATGCAATATCCCATGGCGCAACGGGCAAAGGCAATGATCAAGTTCGGTTTGAATTAGGTGCGTATGCTTTAAAACCAGACGTGCATGTTATTGCACCATGGCGTGAGTGGGACTTGAATTCACGGGAAAAATTATTGACCTATGCAGAACAAAAAGGCATACCCATTGAAGCTAAACGCAAAGGTGCTTCACCTTATTCGATGGATGCCAATTTGTTACACATATCTTATGAAGGCGGAGAACTTGAAGACCCTTGGTGTGAACCAGAAGAGTCCATGTGGAAATGGACCGTTTCCCCTGAGCAAGCCCCCGATACAGCAGAGTCGATTGAACTGGAATTTAAAAATGGTGACCCAATTGCATTAAACGGTGAGTCGTTATCACCTGCAAAACTACTTGCCAGCTTGAATAAACTCGGTGGGAAACATGGTATTGGACGTGATGATATTGTTGAGAATCGTTATGTAGGCATGAAATCACGAGGTTGCTATGAAACACCAGGAGGCACAATCCTACTTAAGGCGCATCGAGCAATGGAATCATTAACACTCGATCGAGAAGTTACCCATCTAAAAGATGAATTAATGCCTCGCTATGCAAAACTAATATATAACGGTTATTGGTGGAGCCCAGAAAGAACGGCATTACAAACCTTGATTGATGAAACGCAAAAAACGGTTAACGGCACTGTTCGTTTAAAACTTTTTAAAGGCAGTGTTTCAGTGACCGGCAGAAAGTCTGAGTCAGACAGTCTTTTTGACGAATCAATTGCTACCTTTGAAGACGATGCCGGTGCATATGATCAAAAAGATGCTGACGGCTTTATCAAGTTAAATGCTTTACGTTTAAAGATACAAGCCAGAAAAAAATAACAAAAAGATGCTGCAAAGCATCTTTTTGTTGCCTGCTAGATACATTTCTGTTTTTTTGTGAATCAAATCACATGTTTAGCAAGCTTATCTACAGCTCTGTGAGCTGTATCACAACCATCTCATCATAATCCACTATATTCTATAGTTATATAACAAAGCGTTTATACGTGTTGTTGCAATTGAATTTAGATATAGGAACGATAAAGTGGATACAGCTAACATTATTAATGAAAATATAAATTCACAGCATTCAGATAATATTCTGGATATTGATTATATTAACTCCGAAACGAAGTACTCCCTCAATAATAATAACCTGGCTTTACACTATCTATATCAACAAGCACCAATCGGTATTATTTTAAATATAATCTCAGGTTTACTAGTGACGTGGTTTATTTTACCAACTGCACCAGACTACCTTTATATCCCCTGGTTAGCGTTTATTGTTCTCACTGCTTTTACACATACACTTTTGATTAAGGAATTTGGGAAACATAAAAAATCACTGCAAATAAACAATCAATGGGCTGTTTATCAAACGATGATGGTTACCATATCTGCGTTGACGTTTAGTGTAGGTTATTTATTATTTTTACCATTAGCCAGCTCTTTTACCCAGATAATACTATTACTGATATTAGCAATTCTTTCTGCTGCTTATCTACCCCTATTATCTGTTTTCTTGCCTTCCTACATAATCTATATTTCTACATTTATTTTCCCAATGATCTTCTGGATATACAGCATACCCCCTGAAGAGGCTTACCCAACCGCTGCATTACTAGCTATAACATATTGCACCTTAGTGTTTTCTGCTAATCATTACTCTAAATCTTTACTAAAAGCATTTGGCCTTGCCGATGAAGTAAATATCCAGGTAAAGGAATTACGTGACATTATAGAAAATACAAAGAACCTTAACGTTAATCTTTATAAAGACAACAATGAATATATCAGGAGAAACGAAGTTATCAGTCATGCAAAACAACAAGCTGAAATAACATTACAATCAATAGGTGAAGGTGTTATCTCAACTGATAAATTCGGTCGCGTTGTTTACATGAATCCAGTAGCAGAAATATATACGGGCTGGGACGCAGACGATATTAGAGGAAAACACCTCTCTATGGTATTAAATCTCGTTGACGAACCCAGTCATATGAAATTATCTAACCCTATTGAACAATGTATTGAAAATAACGCCATTATCAACAGTGCAGATAATTCAATATTAATAAGGCGTGATGGGCTTGAGTACGCAATTGAATACAGTGCAACCCCAATAAAGCAGGAAGACAATTCACTTGCTGGTTCCGTAATGATTTTTCGTGATGTCACAGAAAAAAGGAGTCTGGAGAAGAACCTAAGCTGGCAAGCAAAACACGACCCATTAACCGGCTTAATAAATCGCCGTGAATTTGATGCCAGACTAAATAAAATAATTTCAAGTTCTAATAATTCTGATCGAGAGCATGCTATTTGTTATATCGACCTTGACCGGTTTAAATTGGTTAATGATAGCTGCGGACATGAAGCTGGTGACGTACTTTTAAAAAAGATATCAGATCGATTAAAAATGATAGCGCGTGATACAGATACTGTCGCAAGATTAGGTGGTGATGAATTTGCAATTATCATGTATAGCTGCAACCTTGATAAAGCAAAATTAATTGCTGAGATCTTTCGCGAAGAGGTATTTAACACCAAGTTTGACTGGCATGGAAAAAACTTTTCCATAACTGCAAGCATAGGTATCGTACCACTTAATGATGCCACTACATCACTAACCGAATTAAAAAGAGCCGCAGATCTAATCTGTTACCGGGCAAAAGATGCAGGGGGTAATAGAATAAAGGTATTAGAGTCCGGGAATACTCACTTCAAAAACCATACTGGTGAACTTAAAATTCTGGAAGAATTGCAGAAAAGTCTTGAAAAAGAGAATTTCAAACTCTACACACAGAAAATAAAACCGCTTGATGATTTAAACGATCTGCTTTTCTATGAAGTACTGCTACGGATGAAAAATACTGAAGACGAACTTTTATCTGCAAGCAGTTTCTTACATACAGCTGAAGCTTACCATATGTTATCTGCTATAGATGACTGGGTATTAAAGGTTGTAATGGAGATGATAGCGTATGGCAACCCTCTATTTAACAAAGCACACATGATCAGTATAAATATATCTCAACAATCTGTTTTAAATGAGAATTTTATAAAATACGTCATTGATACTTTTAATGATTACGACATTCCTGCTGGCAATATTTGTTTTGAAATCAATGAACCGCAGTTTTATGACAACATGGAACGCTTCAAACGTTTTGTTACACTTATGAAACGACAAGGTTGCAAAATCGCATTGGATAATTTTAATTACAATCCTGTTAGTATTAATACAGTTAAACAATTAAATATTGATTATATAAAACTTGATGCAAGGCAGTTTAACCAGACCAATAATGAACAAAGTCATGAATATAAATTACTCGAATCTATAAATGATATTAACCATCTGATCGGTGCACAAACAATCATGAAATGTATTGATAGTGATGATATTGTCGAATCTTCGTTTCAGGTAGGCGCCGATTTTATACAAGGCTTTGTTGTTGAACCTCCACAAGCATTAAATAATATCCAAAATACTTGATGCTTCATTCTTTCAATAATACGGGTAACATCATTGTCTGAAATGAATAAGGTAAAGATAATAACGCCTTAGGCACTAGACCGAATCGTGCACCAATAGTTAATGGTAATGCCAGAGCTAATGTAACCGATTAATACTAAAACAATACTAAAAGGCACTCGAACTTTAGCTGTCAACGACTCAAGTTGTGTTGAAACGACTAATATTGATACAACTTTTTTTATAGTACTATATTAGCGCCTGAATTTTTTCGCTACCCAATAATCAAGACTGATATACTTACCTGCGCCTATAATCAATAAGGCCATTAGCATAATGAAATAAGTAGCGGCAAATTCGATTCCATTATTGAGTATAACTATAGTTCCATTCTCGGTTAACCAACTATAGTCACCATGTTCCCTCAGAATATCCTTAGCACGATCGAGTCTATCTATCGCTCCCATAGTTCTTTCAGTTGCAAAGAACCCGGATCCTTCAGCTATAGCCAACCAACCATTCTGTATATGCACAGTCAAAGCCGCAACAATCATTGTAGCTATAAGCGGTATCGATACCCAACGTACTCCCAGACCTAAAAATAATAATATTGCTCCACCTGCTTCAGTCAATGAAGCCATCCATGCCAATAATGTCGGGAATGGCAAACCCAAGCCCCAATCTGGATTACCAAACCATTCAATCGTACTTTCCATCGAGGCAATCTTTTTTGTGCCTGCGATCCAAAAGACAGGAACAAGATATAAACGTAAAAATAATGGCGCTAAAAAACCAACAGCCTCCAGTATTTCTTCTAATAAATCCTGACTCCAATTCATTAGATTTATTATTGCAGTCATCACTACCTCCTAATGTCTATTAAAATACAAATGATGATTACTTATTCCTTTCTGCCCTTCTGAAGAAACATGTATCATTACGCTGTTATACTGGACTAATCAACAAGAATGATTACAGCACAGATGACTTTAAAATAGGCTATTTTCTAGTACCTAACAAAATATCTTTTTCCAGAAACCCCTGCATAATTTCGAGTCCTCCCCGAATGACAACTTCAGGACTGGGATGATTTAATTCTTCTGCGATCTTCATAAGGGCTTCTCGCCCTGTGTATTTTTCATCTGATTGAAAGTATTCAATCAGCTTTGCTGATACTGGATTAAGCACAATAAATCCAACTTCATCATCCTGTTTCCGATAGACAATAATATAGGTTTTTTCATTTGGTGGTGATTCCGGAAGATGCGCTGGACTTATCTCGTGTACTGGCCACGTATATGCAAATGCCATCGAAATGGGATTTAGTACAGGTATACCTTCAAGTAGTTCACCTTTTTGATCAATATTGCTTAAATCGATTTCACGAGTATCAATGGATAAGGCTATCTCGAGCCATTCATAATGAGCCAATTCTAAAAGAAAAGGATGATCCTCAGGATGTTCTCCACGTTCATATTCTAAATAGTGTATAAATTCTTGAGGCATTTTTGGAAACAACGGTGTATGTGCTCGGTGATGATTAACATAATCTCGTAGCATTTCATGCCATTGTTTTTCTGCTGTGATTTTACGTATTACCGGAAAACTGTTTCCAATAAAACTTTGTATATTATTATATACAAGCTCTCTATATACAGCTAAACGTCGATCCTCAACACCTTCCGGAGCTGGATTATTATTCGGATCACGCATATGTCGCGTGAACACACTCTGAATGTCTTGAAAATTTTCAGTTTTGCTGTTGTTTGATAGACTGGTCATTGTTTTCATGCTTTATTTGGTACTGCCGAATCGTTTCAACCTCTTTTAGCAGAATGTCTAATGGTGGGATATTAAAATCTCTTTCCAGTAGCGTTGGAAATACACCAAAATGTTTATAAGCAACATCGAGTAACTGCCATACAGGATCAATGACATCTGCCCCATGAGTATCGACACGTAAATCTTCTGCTTCAACGTAATGCCCTGCTATATGTGCATAAACGATACGATCACCAGGCAATGCCTTAAGAAATGCTTCAGCGTCATAACAATGGTTAATGCTATTAACATAGATATTATTAATATCGATATGGAACAAGCAATCAGCTTCTTCCAACACCGCATTTACAAACTCTATCTCCTCCATTTCCTTACCAATAGCAGCATAATAAGATGCATTCTCCAACGCCATTCGTTGACCAATAATATCTTGCGTACGCATAATTCTTTCAGCAACGTAATGCACTGCCTCTTCAGTAAAGGGTATTGGCATCAGATCATAAAGATGGCCTTCGTCCGCACAATAACTGAGATGTTCGCTGTAAACGGGAATGTTATGTAGATCAAGGAACTGCTTAACTCGTCGAATAAATGCTTCGTCTAGCGGAGCCTGACCACCGATATTTAATGATAGTCCGTGACAGACCACCGGGATTTGTTCTGAAATTTTATGAAACTGACGCCCTAACTGGCCACCAACGTCGATCCAGTTCTCTGGCGCCACTTCCATGAAATCTATTTCGGGGGGAACATCATCTGCAAGCGAGCCAATAAAGGCTCGCCGCAGACCTAACCCTGCACCTTGTACAGGATAATTTTTAAACACTGTATGTTGACTCAGGCTTATTTCTTATCGCCACACTTGCCTTCACCACATTTACCTTCAGCTTTCTTTTTGTCTCCACACTTGCCTTCACCACATTTACCTTCAGCCTTCTTTTTGTCTCCACACTTGCCTTCACCACATTTACCTTCAGCCTTCTTGTCACCACAAGAACCTTCTTCAGCAACCATATAACCACTACCCAGATCGGTCATGTTAAATGGATTATCAGCAGCATTAACAACGGGACTTGTTGACAATGAAATAGCAAATGTTGTTCCTAAAGCAATAGCCAATGGGTTAAGTTTGTTTTTATTTGACATCTTTAAATCTCCTGGAGGTTTAACAAAAAATAATTCCTGTAAGGAGGAATCATTGTATATAATTTAACAAATAATGATGTATAGCAAGTGCAGCCGTTCAGCCTAATTAAAGCTTCATCTCTACCACACAGTTATGTTGACTTCTTGCTATCTCAAAAGTTTCCTAAACAAAATATATTTACTCAAGATTTGTATTGTTATGATCCTGGACAACCTGCTGCTTATTAATCTTGGTAACTAATTGTATATAAAGATAATACTCATTAACGATGAAATTTTTCATAAAAAAGAACAGCACAAAAGTAGTGCGTTTGCGAGAAAATCCTTGTACTTTAAAAACTAAGCAATAGACATTATCAATGTATTTAAATGCCATTAAGGAGGGTATTAAGTAAACTGGAAAAAGCTAACTCATCCCATCTAACAGACCACTCAACCCGTTTTTTATAGCTCAGCTACTCAAGTTTTTAATTCTTTTATTAATTGTTTATCAAGAACTAATTTAAACTGTATTTAACTCTTTGGACGCATATGAGGAAAGAGAATCACGTCACGAATGCTAGGGGAATCAGTCAAAAACATTACTAGCCGATCTATGCCAATCCCTTCTCCCGCCGTTGGCGGCATACCGTACTCTAATGCAGTAATATAGTCATCGTCGAAATGCATAGCCTCAGCATCTCCTGCCTCTTTTTCTTCTACCTGCTGACGAAAACGTTCTGCTTGATCTTCTGAATCATTTAACTCTGAAAAACCATTAGCAATTTCTCGACCTCCAATAAAGAATTCAAACCTATCCGTTACAAAGGGATTATTATCATTTTTACGAGCAAGTGGTGACACTTCAGTCGGGTACTGGGTTATAAAGGTCGGCGCTAATAACTTTGTTTCAACAGTTTTTTCAAAGATTTCAATCTGGATTTTACCCAGACCATAATTATCCTCAAGAGGTATATCCAGTCGTTGAGCATGGATTGTAATTTTATCTAGTGATTGCAGATCATCAATTGTAATCGCATCATTAAATTTCAGAATTGATTCAATCACGGTCATACGTTCAAAGCTTTGACCCAAATCATAGGTGTCGCCCTGATAAGTAATTTCATTGCTACCAAAAATTTCTGTTGTTAGCTTACGTAGCATATCCTCAGTAAGATTCATCAGATCTTCATAATCAGAATAGGCCTGATAAAATTCAAGCATGGTAAACTCAGGGTTATGCCGAGGCGAAAGACCTTCATTGCGAAAACTACGATTGATTTCAAAAACTCTTTCAAACCCACCAACAACAAGTCGTTTTAAATATAATTCAGGTGCTATACGAAGAAAGAGTTCCATATCTAAACTATTATGATGCGTTTTAAATGGACGTGCTGTCGCACCTCCGGGAATGACATGCATCATTGGTGTCTCAACTTCCATATAGTTTTCATTATTCAAATAAGAACGTATAAACTCAACTACTTGTGATCGAATCCTGAATGTATTACGGGTTTCTTCATTCATTATTAGATCAACATAACGCTGACGATAACGCATTTCCTGATCAGTCAAACCATGAAACTTTTCTGGCAGGGGTTGTAACGATTTGGTTAATAATTTAATCGAATCGACATGAATACTTAATTCACCTTTATTAGTCTTCATGATCGTACCGGTTGCACCAATGATGTCACCAATATCCCATTTCTTGAATCCGGTGTTGTAGAGTCCTTCAGGTAGATCATCGCGCCTGACATATAATTGCACCTTGCCAGACATGTCTTGAATGTGAGCGAAGGAAGCCTTTCCCATTACACGCCGACTCATCATCCTTCCCGCTATTGCTACCTTAACACCTTCAGCTTCAAGCTCTTCTTTAGTTTTTTCTTCGTACTTAGCAAGCAAGTCCGCTGCTAATGAATCCCGCCTGAAGTCATTACTGAAGGCATTACCTGTTTCTCGTAATTCGTGTAATTGCTGACGCCGTTGTGCAATTAAATCATTTTCGTTTTCGTCGCTCATAAGCTATTCGTATAACTCTATGTATAGGTTCTTAATATTAATCGATAGACAGATACTAACAGATCTGCCTGATATTCCATGCTCAAATTCTTACAAGCTACTTTTCAGGCTAGCTTCAATAAACTGGTCAAGACCACCATCGAGAACCGCCTGTGTATTACCAGTTTCGACCCCTGTTCTGAGATCTTTAATACGAGACTGATCCAGCACATAGGAACGTATCTGACTACCCCACCCAATGTCTGCCTTAGAGTCCTCCAATGCCTGTTTTTCCGAGTTCAACTTTTGCATCTCATGTTCATACAGCTTTGCCCGAAGTATCTTCATCGCCTGATCTTTATTTTTGTGTTGTGAACGATCATTCTGGCATTGCGCAACAATACCAGTTGGCATGTGCGTCAATCTAACGGCTGAATCAGTTTTATTAACATGCTGGCCACCAGCACCACTGGCGCGATAGGTATCAGTCCGTAAGTCTGCTGGATTAATATCTATCTCAATATTGTCATCAATCTCCGGGGAGACAAAGACGGAAGCAAACGATGTATGCCGGCGATTACCAGAGTCAAAAGGTGATTTTCGAACCAGGCGATGAACTCCCGTTTCAGTGCGTAACCAACCAAAGGCATAATCGCCTGTATATTGGATCGTGGCACTTTTGATTCCAGCAACTTCGCCAGGAGAAACTTCGATTAACTCTGTCTTGAAACCATGCTGCTCACCCCAGCGCAAATACATTCGTAATAGCATATCTGCCCAATCCTGAGCTTCAGTGCCCCCTGAACCGGATTGAATATCGACAAAGGCATTATTAGGATCCATTTCACCGGAAAACATTCGACGAAATTCTAGTTTGGCAAGGTATTCTTCATTAGCGTCAAGGTCACTCAACACTGCCGTGAATGTATCCTCGTCACTTTCTTCTTCAGCAAGCTTTAATAAATCTACCGAATCTGCAAAAGACTCTTCCAAAGATTTTATTGTATTAACAACATTTTCAAGGTTGGCGCGTTCTTTACCCAGTGCTTGTGCTTGTTCAGGGTTCTCCCAAACATCAGGTTGCTCAAGTTCGCGTAAGACCTCTACGAGTCGTTCAGATTTCTGGTCGTATTCAAAGATACCCCCTTAGCGATAGAACACGCTCTTGCATATCAGAAATTCTGCTAAGAAGTGGGTTTATTTCAAACATTTAATTGAACCTGATGACAAAAAACGCGCATTCTACTATAGCTACAGCCGGCTTGATAGTCATGAAGCATGACAACGCTCAGAGCTACAGAACCTGATTTTTTACCAAATCAGGCGGATTGCACCAACTTTATAGTTGGTAACTCTGCTTTATTGTCAAAAAATTTCGTGAATTCATCAGCCGTGACAGGCTTACCCAGCAAATACCCCTGAGCTTCATTACAACCTTTCGTGGCTAAATAATTTAACTGCTCCCGTGTTTCCACGCCCTCAGCAATAACATTGAGTCGTAAACTTTTAGCCATTGCAATTATGGCCTCAACTATAGCAGCATCATCGGTATCTTCCATGATATCTCGAACAAATGATTGATCTATTTTCAAGGTGTTAATATGAAATTTCTTCAAATAACTTAAAGATGAATAACCCGTACCAAAATCATCAATAGAAATATGAATACCCCTATTTTTTAATTCCTTTAATATTTCATTGCTCTTTTTAACATCATCCATCAAAGCGCCCTCCGTTATTTCTAACTCAACGTATTTAGGTGCTAAATCAGAGCAAATAATCTGATTGAAGATTCTTCCGGCAATATTTTCCTGCGCGAATTGTCGTGGGGATATATTAATTGCCATTCGAATAGGAGCATAGCCTTCTTGTTGCCATTCGGAATTTTGCCGACATGCTTCTTTAATAACCCAATCTGTAATAACACTTATTAACCCGGATTCTTCAGCAAGTGGAATAAATACAGCCGGTGATATGACACTATCATCAGGACAATGCCAACGTATTAATGCCTCTGCACCGAGTAATGCTTGGGTATGTATATCAAATTTAGGTTGGTAATTTAGTACGAATTCTTGCCGTTCAATCGCGCGCCGTAATTTTGCTTCCATATTTAAATTGAGCAGTAACTGATTATTCATGTCCGTCGTATAAAAACGATAGCAATTACGGCCGCCCTCCTTGGCACTATACATGGCACTATCAGCATTTTTTAACAAGTGCCCGGAATCAGTATCATCTAAAGGGTACATAGAAATCCCTATGCTCGGACTAACGTAGATTTCCCTAGAAAAAATATCAAATCCGTTTTTCATATGATTCAAAACCTTGTCGACAATCTTCACCGTATCTTCAAATGCCTTCACATCTTCCATAATGATTGTAAACTCATCGCCTCCAAGTCGAGCAATGGTATCGCCTTCCCTTGTACATTGCTCAAGCCTACCAGCCACTTCAATAAGTAATTTATCTCCAGCATCATGCCCCAGGGTATCATTAATATTTTTAAATCTGTCAAGATCAATAACAAGCAATGCTACCAAGGTTTTATTTCTATCTGCACGAATAAGCGCTCGATCCAAACGCTCACGAAACAACAATCTGTTTGCCAGTCCTGTCAAACTATCGTAATTAGCTAAATAACTTAGACCTTGCTCATTACGTTTACGCTCTATTGAATACTCTATTGACCGACTAATTAAAAAACCATCACCTTGACCTTTTACCAGGTAATCTTGAGCACCTTTCTGCACTACTTGTAAAGCCAACTCTTCGCTATCCTGTCCACTTATAACAATAATAGGAACAGATGGTTCCTGCTCCTGAATACGAGAGATCGTGTTTACCCCATCGGCATCATCTAAATTTAAATCTGTTAGTACGACATCGAACTTATTAACTGCTAATTGCGCCAACCCACCTTTTAATGTTGCTGCAGTAGTTATTTCATATTTACCCTCACGAGCAAAATTCAATAAGTCACTTAAAAGACGAATATCAAATTCATTGCCTTCAATATGAAGAATATTAACTTTGGCTGGCTTCATCTATTAACCTACATTTAATTTGTATGAAGTTTTTGGATATTTCTGCTGTAAAAGAATATCTTCCATGGCATCAGCCGTAACTGGCCGGCTAAAATAATATCCCTGTATTTCATCAACTTTTTTATCTTGTAAAAACTCCAATTGAGCCAGGGTCTCAACCCCTTCTGCAACAACATTAATGCCGAGATCTTTGGATAAACCAATAATCGCCGTTGTTATGGCCGCCTCGGATCCTTTCTCAGTTACATGTTTAATAAACGATCGATCAATTTTTAATGTATCAATAAGAAATTTTTTTAAATAACCAAATGAATTATAACCCGTGCCAAAGTCATCAATAGCAATACTGATTCCCATCGATTTAAAAGCATTTAAGACAGACATAGTTGACTCTGTATCCTGAATCAACAATGTTTCGGTCAATTCTAATTCTAAAGACTCTGGGCTTATACCCGTATCTGATATGACACCGGCGACGGCATTACTAAAGTCGCGTTGCGCCAATTGCTTGCCAGAAAGGTTCACCGCAATTTTCCCAACGTCCAATCCAGACTCTTGCCATAACATATGTTGTTTGCACGCACTTTCCAGTACCCACCGCCCTACTTCGGATATCAATCCATTTTTTTCTAGCAACGGAATAAACATGCCGGGATAAATCATCCCTTGTTCCGGGTGATTCCACCTTAATAAAACCTCACTACCTGAAATGGCTCCACTAATACGGTCAAACTTGGGTTGATAATGCAGTACAAATTCGTTTTTACTAAAAGCATTTTTCAACTCAGAATCAATATTTAGCTGTTCCAAATATTGTTGATTCATCTCTTCTGCATAAAACTGATGCTGATTGCGTCCATTTTCTTTTGCTTTATACAAAGCTCTATCAGCACTATTGATAATTGCATCAACGTCTTCTCCACAATCCGGATAAAGGGCGATACCAATACTACATCCCACATGAAGGTCATGACCTTCTATATTGATTAATTGACTAATCTTTTCTATTATTTTTTCAGCAATAACAGCAACATTGTATGTCTGCGAAACATTCTCCAGGAGAATGGCAAACTCATCGCCACCTAATCTGGCAACAGTATCAATCTCTCTGACCGTTTCCAGAAACCGTGTAGCAACAACACTAAGTAATTTATCGCCAACAGCATGCCCTAATGAATCATTAATTGATTTAAAACGGTCAAGATCAATATAGAGAACGGCAACAGACTCATCTCTTCTTTCAGCACAACTAATCGCGTGCTCAAGTCTCATTCTGAAAAGAGCGCGATTGGCAAGCCCCGTTAACTGATCATGGTTCGCCAAATGCGTTATCTGTTCTTGAAGGCCTTTACGCTCTATTGAATAGTGCAATGCCCGGGATAATTGCAACTCGTCTATCTGCCCTTTCACCAGATAATCCTGTGCTCCCGCCTTAACTGCATTTATTGCAAATTCCTCATCTTTGCGTCCGGTCATAACAACTATGGGCAATGACGGAGAACGTGATTTTAAGAGTGTAATATTTTCTATCCCATCACCATCAGGTAGTGACATATCCAATAAGGCCACATCAAACCCATTATTACTGATCTCATGAACTGCTTCAGACATAGTCTTGCAGCAAGTAAGCTGAAAACATGAACTCCCCGCCTGCTTGAGCATAATCTCTACCAACCGGACATCACCAGGATTGTCTTCAACCAGTAGGATTTTAGTTTCTTTTTGCCATGTCATAGCAACATCTTCCTTTATTTGATTGCACTATAGTAAAGGGTTAATTCCCATTATTACTATTAAATACAAAAGCTTATATAAGACTCATATTATCGACAAAACAAGCAAAAACTTTAGCTAAATATGGTTAATAAGTTCTTACATAAAGGTATTTAAAATAGACAGGAGAATGCCTAACTTGAAAAAACTAAAGCAACTTATTTGCATTTAGTTCCAGGATATTTTGCCGGGGAAATTACGTTCGGATTTAAGCGGGAGGCAACTTTACTATTGAGAACCAGAACTCATCAATTGTCTTGATCACATGTACAAAATCATCGAAATCGACAGGCTTGGAGATGTAACAATTTGCTTTTAGATTATAACTACGAACAATGTCTTCATCGCTTTGGGAAGTTGTTAGCACCACAACCGGTATATTGGCCAATTCGGGTATTGCCTTGAATTCTTCAAGCACTTCACGACCATCTTTTAGTGGAAGATTAAGATCCAGGAGTATAAGATCAGGACGCGGCACATCTACATACTGACCTTCCTGCTTCAGTGCTGCCATTGCCTGCACACCGTCTTCAACATGCGTCAGGTTAACATTAATCTTACCCTCTGATAACGCCTCCATTGTTAGGCGCGCATCTCCAGGGTTATCTTCAACCAACAAAACATTTACTAAACGCATTATCTTTCATCCATTTTTTATAGCGTTAATTTAAAATCAAATAATATTTATTATCACTTGGCTAATTTGCCAAAAGGTCATTAGAGATAATAGCAGATAATGTTCTCATTTTATAAATCTCCAGGTAACGTAAAGTAAAAACTTGAACCTTGACCAAGCTTAGATTCCAGACCAATGATGCCGCCATGAAGCTCTACTATCTTTTTGCATATCGATAACCCAATGCCCGAACCTGAGTATACTTCTTTGCCATGTAATCGTTTAAAAATAATAAATATTTTTTCAAAATACTCCTGTGCTATACCAATACCATTATCAGTAATGATAAACTTATAATTATCGTGTTCCAGGGCTACAGAGATATGAATTTTATTTTTACGCTTGGGATCGCTATATTTAATCGCGTTACTGATTAAATTCTGAAATAACTGCCTAATTTGAACTTCATCGCCTTTTATATGAGGCAACTCATCCTTACTGACAACCACATCATGTTCAGTAATACTTACGTTAAGATCATTAATCACATCTTGACATAATTTATCTGTATCAATTATCGAAAACTTACGTCCTTTCGTATTTAACCGAGAAAATGACAGTAGATCATTAATCAAGTTTTGCATTCGTTTTGCGCCATCTACGGCATAATTGATAAAATCATTGGCATCCTCATCCAGTTTATCTTTATAGCGCACTGCCAAAAGGCTCGTATAACTGGCAACCATCCTCAAGGGCTCTTGTAAATCATGCGAAGCGATGTAAGCAAACTGTTCCAGTTCTTCATTTGAACGTAGTAACAATTCGTTATTTACTTTAATTGATTCCTCCATGTTCTTCATAGTAGTTATATCTTGCATGACTTGAGCAACTGCCAACACGTTGCCCTCCCTATCATAAATCGGACCCGCGTCAAATGTCAGATAAACAGCGGGACGACCAGAGCGAGGGAAATCCACCCAATTCTGGGCGCGCTTACCCCCTGGCATTAGACTCTCTTCTATATCAACTGGATATATCAAATCGACAGGATAGGATTCAGGCCTATCAAAAGCACCGTCCAGCACTAAATCTGCAAAGACGAGTCGTTCATCTTTATAAATGACCTTTTGATGATTGGAGGTGCCTAATATTTCACTGGAACTTACACCTGTTAGAATTTCAATTGCTTTATTCCAAAGGATCACCTCATGTTCGGTATTTATAATAAATACCGGGACATTCAAATTTTCTAATATATTTTCATAATAGAATTTTTGATCTTCGATTTCCTTTTGTTTATTAACACTTTCTGAAATATCCCTAATAATAACGGTGAAACTATTGTGATCCCCACTCTTATTTTCACTAACTGCTAACTCCATGGGGAAAGTACTTCCATCTTTACACAAGCCAATTATTTCATGACCCGTACCAATAACTTTATTTCTGTCAACCTCAAGATAATTTGTAAAATAACTCTCATGCTCATCATGAGAAGAAGCCGGCATTAACACCTTCACATTCTGGCCAAGCATTTCTTCTTGACTATAACCAAACAATCGCTCTGTTGCAGGATTTACTGAAAGTATTTCACCCGTTTTGTTGATACTAATAATACCATTCACAGCATTGACTAATATCCCCTCTAAAAACTGACTGGTTTTTGCTAACTCGATAGAGGAGCGCTCTAGTTCCTGATTTGAACTCTCTAAGTCTGATTTTTTCTTATCTAATTCTGTAGCTATTTTTTTAGTCGCTTCATTTTTTTGTCGAAATATCTCAGCGGCTTTCGCCATCTCACCTATCTCATCTTTAAGCTCCAAACCGGGAATTGATGTGACCCCGCGGTCATTGGCCAAATCATCGAAAGTTTTCTTTAGTCGAAATAAAGGTCGGTTAATGCTGTTAGAAATAATAAATGAGAATAGTAAAGCCAGTATGATAAGGATAATTGTCGTAAATATAATAATACTGCGCGTTTTATATTTTTCATTTTGAAGATCCGTTCGAACAGCATCAAACTGAGATAAAATTATTTTATTAAACTGCCTCGAAATATACCTGACTTCTTGTGCTTCCGTGGGCACAACAACAGAAATAAGAAACAAAAAACCTCTGGTCGACTGAATGACTTCAATATATTTAGTTTTGTACTCGATAATTTTATTTTTCAACCACCCCGGCTCTAGAATCTTTATTTGTTTATCCAGAATGGCGATGACAGCATTGGTCTCTAGAATATCAGGGTCGTCTAAATACTTTAACAATACATTTTCAGCATGTATTATCGTCGACTTTGAAGATTCGGTAAGCGCCACATTGTTTATCAACTCTTCTTCAAGAAGAAATAACTCTTCGATAAGGCTTTCTCTTTTTACCCTTTCTTCAACAGCAAAACTAAAGCCTTGATGATAGCCTGCCAGATGTTTTTCAATTCTAGCTAAATAGTCTAATGCAGCTTTATTGTTCGAGAAGAAAGGCTTGATATCTCTTAAATAGATCTTTAGTTCACTCAGGTTTCGAAACGTGTGATCAGCAATCGCTTCATACCCGGTATAAATATAATCCTGTACACCCCTCGTCAAATTGGAAAAAGAATTATCAATATGCACGATATATTTTGATTGTTGGTTTATAGCATCATATTTTAAAAAACTATCATCGGTTTTTTTTATTCCTTGAAAGGAAATCAGACTTACTATTACGATAAAGCTCGTGAGTACCACAAAACCTGTGTATATTCTCGTTTTGATCAATATTCGCCAAGCTAGATCCATAATATATTTTCAATCCTAGGCTAGTATAAATTCTCGCCACTTGAGGAGGCTATACTCGTAAGTATCCATAACAGTATTCCAGACGGCAATATTGCTAAATCGTTTCTCGTAAGATCCCCCTGTTCTTAAACTACCTGCTTTAATGGAGACCTCACCTAAGGTATTACTCAGATCCGTCTTAGTCTTTTTCCCCTGATACCAATAATTCCACTCATCATCAGACAGGTAATATTCAGACAGTTGCGGTGTAGAAATATAATACCCCTGTCTTGCGATAAACGCGCCGGCCCATCCTGATAACCACCAGTTCATAAATTCATAGACGGCATCTTTTGTCGCACCATGCGTCTTACTCGAAAGACACATAACACCATGCCATGCCCGGTAACCTTCTTTTGGAGCGGCGTAAGTACAGGGGATACCTTTGCCATTCAAGGCAGCCACACCAGGAGAGAACATACTCTCAACAACCACACCATCTTTCTCCATAAAATCAATAGACTGGGGGACTGAAGACCACATGCCTCTAAAATGCCCCTGTTTTTTATACTCAAGCAAAATTTTAAATAGGCCGTCTAGCTCAAACCGCGTCAAGTTCCCTATATCATTAAATGTCATAAGGCCTTTAGCTTGGGCCGCTAGGACCAGATCAAATAGCCCGATAGTAGGCGCATTAATTATTGCCACCTTTCCTCTGTATTTTTCGTCCAGTAACCAGCCCCATGACTCTGTTTCATAAGGGATACCATCCGATATTACTGCTGAGTTGTAGCCTATAGAATCAGCATTGTGTACGTAAGGTAAAAAACTGATCTTATTTGTTGGATTAACACCTAAACTACCGTCTTTTTGCACCCACAAGATTCTATGAGGTGCATCGCCAGCACCAATGCCTGCGCTGTCAATCAGTCTGCCCGTTTTCGTTAGTGTATTGACATTATCCCAATACTTAATGCGCGAGGTTTCCAATGGCTGTATCGCACCTGCCTGCCAAAGAATATTTATACTGTTTGACCACTGCTCGTAGACATCAAATGTTTCTGGTCGTGTGGACGCTTTATGCAATACTTGAGCACTGCCGCCAGGTTCAAAAATGATATTAATACCTAAGTCGGCCATCGCTTTTTGGCGCAGTTCTTCTTGCAAAGTAACATGCGTACCAAGCACTCTTATAGTGTATTTATTTTTTGAATAAACCAGTGGCGATTTGTTTAACAGGCCAATTCCTATGCATGCTGAACCACTTTTTTTTAAAAAATCACGGCGTGAAATATAACTCTTTTTGCTCACTATATTATTCCCTTAACTTGTACCAAATCAGATGTATCATAAATAAAGATATCTTTACAAGAAGATACAAACACAATTTCTTTTACATACCCATTAAAACAACGAGCTGATATTCTGTCTCTTGCTATTACCATCTCAATTATAGCCTGTAAAAGCATCATCTTAATTGAGATATAAACACCCAGCTTTCTTCGGGCTCCTTTTTCAGTTTTCTGAATGACAAATCAATCATGTTTAATGTATTTATGAACCCTGAATCAGCGACCACATTAGCATAATTCAATAAATCCTTATTAAATTCATACCACCGTGAAAAACCTGTTTTAAATTGTTCTAATACTTTTTCATCACGGTCATCAATAATTTGTTCGAGTTGATGATAATGAATCAAATAGTCAGAAACCAGCCCGGATAATTTCCACAATTGACTTCTCACTTGTTTTTCATCACTTGCTTGCATTATTTGTAACTGTGAACGCGTTATAAATAGCATTTCATTATGCATTTGAGTAATTAAAGATGCTTTTTGCAAAGATGCCGTGTTAGTAGTTGTTATCTTATGCATTTGGTCATGATGAAATATCTTTAGACCTATAACACAAAAATAAAGACAAATAATAAATGCCGTCCACTTACTAAATGCTGTTAAAAAACCACCTTGTTTATATGCTGATTCCATTGCGTTAATTTGCTATTTATATGCTCTAAGTCATTTTCTAATGGAAGTTGCAAATTTAAGGCCAACTAGCAAAAAACAGAGACTAAAAACACCTGTTATATAGGTGTAAGGGTAAAAACAGCGGAAATTAGAGTGGATTTAGGTATTCAATAAACAATTGCAACTGACGGTTACCGCGAAAATCATTTATACCTAACCGGTACGTAGACAAGAGCTCCTTCGTCCCAGCAGGCCAATCTTCATCAGTCATATTAAACGCTATGGCATCCAGAATTTTATTATCAAGCTGAAGTTTGAGCTTGAGATGATTACCACCAACGATGCGCTTTTCCAGAACCTTAAACTTTCCTTCAAAGACAGGCTCAGGAAATGTCTGTCCCCAAGGGCCGGCAGACTGAATTTCCGTTGCAAGTTGTAAAGAATAATCCTCAGTAGATAATTCTCCATCAGTGATGCAGATATCCTGCATATCTTCTAAAGAAATATGTTGTTTGAGAACCTCATTAAAACAGGTTGAGAACAGTTCGAATTGAGATTCTTTTATGGTTAAACCTGCTGCCATGGCATGACCGCCAAAGGTCAGGATTAACTCAGGGTTTAGACGTGTAACATCTTCCAGACAATCACGAATATGCAGGCCATTGATAGACCTCGCTGACCCTTTAATAATCGTATCCCCTTCACCATCACTTTCTCTTGCGAAAGCGATAACAGGCCGATTAAATGTTTCTTTTACTTTCGCAGCAAGGATGCCAATCACGCCCTGATGCCACTCAGGATTAAACAGACAAATACCCTGTGCAATCTTGTCCGATGATTTTTCCAGATAATCGTTTAATTCAATAGTAGCCTGTTCTTGCATATCGGCTTGAATCAAGCGTCTCTCTTTATTCAACTTATCAAGTTGCTCAGCCATTTCTTTTGCTGCATGTGCATCATCTGTCAGTAAGCATTCAATACCTAAAGACATATCGGTTAAACGACCGGCAGCATTTAATCTTGGTGCGATAGAAAAACCTAAATCGCTTGCAGAAAGCGTGGGTAATGATCTACCAGCTAAGTTTAATATCGCTGTTATGCCTGCAATCGATTTATTTTTTTTGATTAGCTTCAATCCATGAGCAACCATAATCCGGTTATTTTTATCCAACGGCACAACATCAGCGACGGTTCCTAGCGCGACAATGTCGAGTAATTGTGCGAGATTCGGTATCGGCAAGTTAGCCTCATCAAACCAGCCTTGCTCCCTTAATGCTGCGCGTAACGCCAATAAGATATAAAACACGACACCGACACCCGCCAGATTTTTACTTGGGAACTGATCACCAGCAAGTTGGGGGTTCACAATTGCGTCGGCATCCGGCAAATCCTTTCCGGGTAAGTGATGATCGGTGATTAATACCTTGACACCATTTTCTCGAGCACGCTTCACTCCTTCAACACTTGAAATGCCATTATCAACGGTAATCAATAAGTCAGGATCATAATCTAATGCGACATCAACAATCTCAGGTGTTAGCCCATAACCATACTCAAAGCGGTTAGGCACAACATAAACGATGTCTTCACCACCCATCAGTGTTAATCCACGAATAGCCAGGGCACAGCTGGTAGCACCATCTGCATCAAAGTCAGCCACGATTAATATTCGTGATTTCTTTGTTATGGCTTCTTGCAACAATAACACTGCACCATCGATACCTGTCAACGTGTCGTATGGCAAAAGTGAAGCAAGTGAATAATCCAGATCATCTCCGGATTGTATATTTCTAGCGGCGTAAACTCGTTTTAATACAGGATGAATGGTGTCTGGCAGACTATGTTCATCAGGGATATCACGTCTAATTATCTTTTTGTATTTCACGAAAACTTATTGCTTAAATCCGTAAATATTTTTTTGTTTTTTCCAAAACTTATAACGAGAAACATTATCCAGTGTAATAGTATTTATATCAGTTTTTATATGTAACTGATCAATCTCTCTGAGCTTTAATGCATTCACTAAAGGAGAAAACCAGTTTTCTTCATAGCGCATCAACGATTCAAGCCAGCCTTCAAGATCATGGTAATGGCTAAATTTTTGAAATGAGTTTATAACTACCAGTCCACTGTAACTCGCATCCGAGTTTTTAATCTCTGTATAATTCTCAGGTAAATCAGAAAATGGCGTTGCAGCTACCATAGAGAGTCCCCTCGCCAACATCTCATCACTAACAATAAACGACCAGTGCCGATCAATGATCTTTGGTAACTCCCCACAACCCCAAAACCACAGGCTATTAATCGGCAGCATTTTTTCTTGTTCGCGTTTTTTATTGACATCTGAATCATGCAAAGTCATTTGTATATCATTCATTAACTGAATCAGGTTAATACGATCATCCCCGCTAGGCATAAAAGGTAGAATGTCACGTCCCACGATCGAATCTACTGGTGCTGTTCTTATCTTAAGGTCATCCTTCATTCTTAAGTACCATCGATATGGTGTAGGAACCTCAAGTTCAAGTTCATAGGGCTTTAAGATGATATTAATTTCAGCAGCAAGTGCCAGAGCATCATGCTGGCTAATAGAGAATTGATTATTATCGATCAGGATTAGGCCATCACGGTCGGCCCTCACATGAACCGGATCAGCTCGCAACCAAATACCTTCTGGATGTTGGTTGTCATCAGTTAAACGCGATATTGCCGCAATGGGGAGATCGTTTTCTTCTGTCGAAGTTAATCCGAATAATTCACAGAGACTATAACTTGCTGAAGATGATTTTAAGGGTTGATGATTGCCTTTGGAGAGTATCCAGTCTAATGAAGGTAAACTCGGCAAATCATCCGGGTGAATTGCGATATCAGGACCAAATAGACCTGGAATAAAGACAGTCAAACTACGCATTTATCGTCTCGCTCTTTGTGACACGATGATGAACTATTGATAAATGAGATGGCTATCCATCTCATTATTTTAATCAGCCATATTTTCGAGAATTGCAGACTTCACCTGATCTAATTTTGCAGCAACTGCAATGACCGGCGCCGTACTTTGTTTTATAGCTGTATCAGGATCCTTGAGACCATGTCCCGTTAAGGTACAAACCACACAACTATTCTCAGGGATTTTACCCGAATTGATATCACGCATTGCACCGGCTACTGATGTCGCTGAAGCCGGTTCACAAAAGACCCCTTCTTTTTCAGCCAGTAGTTTTTGTGCCGCGAGGATTTCTTCATCATCACATTCATCAAACCAGCCACCAGATTCTTCCTTAACCTTCCAGGCATAGTCCCATGATTGCGGATGGCCTATTCTAATTGCGGTCGCCACTGTTTCAGGATTATCTACCATTTCACCACGCATAAAGGGCGCAGAACCGCTCGCCTGATATCCCACCATCTTTGGACGATTTTCCACAATCGAACCACCTGCATAAGGACAGATACCATTACAATGAGCACAAGCAGCCGTTGCTTGCTCACCTTTCTCACAAGCGTATTCACTATAACCTATCCAATGCGCAGTTATATTTCCGGCATTACCTACAGGCAAACAGTGAAAATCTGGTGCGCGCCCTAATTCTTCGACAATCTCAAACGCAGCTGTTTTCTGACCTTGTAAACGATATGGGTTGATTGAATTTACAATGGTTACAGGTGCTTCATCTGCAACTTCCTTCACTAAACGCATACCGTCATCAAAATTGCCTTTGACCTGAAGTACGACAGCACCTTCCATCATTGCTTGCGCCAGTTTCCCTTGGGCAATTTTGCCTTCAGGGATCAGTACAAAAGCCGTGATGCCGGCACGCGCTGCATAGGCTGCTGCTGAAGCTGAAGTATTACCAGTAGAGGCACAAATAATAGCCTTTGAACCGGCTTCTACTGCCTTGGTCACTGCCATAGTCATGCCCCGATCTTTAAATGAACCGGTCGGATTTAAACCTTCGTACTTAACATAAAGGTCAACCTTCTTATCCAGTAAATCAGGAATATTATTTAATTTAATTAAAGGTGTATTACCTTCACCAAGACTAATAATGCGTGTGTCATCACCAACCGGAAGTCGGTCACGGTAATTATCAATTAATCCAGTATATCGAGTTCTAAAAGTCATTTTATAAATTACCCTAAGGTTTCCATACGAATACGCATTACTTCACCACTGATCGCATCAAGTCGCTCTATCTTGGCGATAGCATCATTCATATTTTTTTCTTTTATTCGTTGTGTCAGAAATATAATAGGTACATGCGTCGCATCTGCCGCAGGTTCTTTTTGCAGTATAGCTTCGATACTAATGCCAGAGTCACCCAATATGCGCGTAACCTCAGCCAAGACACCAGGTTTATCTATCGCATGCAGCCGCAAATAATAAGCCGTTTCCGTTTCTTCCATCGGCAGTATATTAATATCCGACAAGGCATCAGGTTGAAATGCCAGATGAGGAACACGATTTTCCGGATCCGTTGTTAAGGCACGAACAACATCAACAACATCAGCAACCACAGCAGATGCCGTTGGTTCAGAACCCGCACCCGCACCATAATATAATGTTGGTCCGACGGCATCACTCATTACTAGTACAGCATTCATAACACCATCAACATTAGCAATTAAACGTCGCTCTGGAATTAAAGTCGGGTGTACACGTTGTTCTATCCCGGCAGGTGTTTTACGCGTTATGCCTAAATGTTTAATGCGATAGCCTAACTCACCCGCATACAATACATCCTGTTGCTCTATTTTCCCAATGCCTTCGGTATAAGTCTTGTTGAATTGTAATGGCATACCAAAGGCAATCGAACCCAAAATAGTTAATTTATGCGCGGCATCGATACCTTCTACATCAAAGGTTGGATCGGCTTCGGCATAACCTAATGCCTGTGCTTCTTTAAGGACATCATTGAAATCTCGCCCCTTATCACGCATCTCGGTAAGAATGTAATTACCCGTACCATTGATAATGCCGGCAATCCATTCGATCTGATTTGCAGCCAACCCTTCACGCACAGCCTTGATGATCGGAATGCCACCTGCAACTCCCGCTTCAAAAGCGACAGTAACGCCTTTTGCCTGGGCAGCAGCAAATATTTCGTTTCCGTGCAGGGCAATCAGCGCCTTGTTTGCAGTAACAACATGTTTGCCGTTTTCAATCGCCTTTAATACCAATTCTTTAGCCGGAGAATAGCCGCCTATCAATTCAATAATGATATCAACATCAGGGTCTTCAACAACAACAAATGCGTCATCGGATATTTTATCAATCTGGTCGATACCCTTTATCAAGTCAGGATTGTAATCTTTGGCTGCCGCATGGGTTATGCGAATACCACGTCCAGCGCGACGCGCGATCTCATCTGCATTGCGTGTGAGTACGCTGACAGTGCCGCCACCAACCGTGCCCAAACCAAGTAATCCTATTTTAACAGGCTCCATAATTACTATTTCTCACTATATTCTTAAAATTGATTTATTCTTAACCCACAACAGGTTGTGGGTCTTCTTCTCTTAGCATCGCTCGAATTGAACGAATTGCCTGACGCGTGCGATGCTCATTTTCGATTAATGCAAATCGCACAAACTGATCACCATAACTTCCAAAACCAATACCTGGTGATACCGCCACCTTGGCTTCTATCAATAATTTCTTTGAAAACTCAAGAGACCCCATCGCTTTAAATTGTTCAGGTATAGGTGCCCAGACAAACATCGTGCCCTTGGATTTTTCAACTTCCCACCCAATTGAGTTCAAGCCATCACACAAAACATCACGTCGATTGCAATACATGTCACGAATCTCGGCGACACATTGTTGTGATTCTTCCAACGCAGTGATCGCAGAAACCTGTATGGGCGTAAAGGTACCGTAGTCCAAGTAGGACTTGATTCGTGAAAGTGCTGCGACCAACGTGGGATTGCCCACCATAAAACCAACACGCCAACCGGGCATATTGTAACTCTTGGACATCGAAAAAAACTCAACGGCAATATCTTTAGCACCAGGCACTTGCAAGATTGATGGTGCGATATAACCATCAAAGACAATATCGGCATAGGCTAGATCCTGAATTACCCATATCTGATGTTCTTTAGCGATTTCGATGATCTTGCTAAAAAATTCCAGATCGACACATTGTGTTGTCGGATTACTTGGAAAATTAATGAGTAATGCCTTAGGTTTGGGCCAACAATCTCTTATCGATTTTTGCAATTCTTCAAAAAAATCTATGCCCGGACCAATTGGCACATGACGCACATCGGCTCCCGCTAATATAAAACCATAAGGATGAATCGGATAAGCCGGGTTCGGGACTAATACAGCATCACCTCTATCGACAATAGCCATTGCCAAATGCGCCAAACCTTCCTTCGAGCCTAAGGTGACTATTGCCTCCGTCTCAGGATCCAGGTCAACAGCATATCGCGTTTTGTACCAATTACAGATGGCTCGTCGCAAACGTGGGATCCCACGTGAAATGGAATAACCATGAGTATCATCGCGTTGTGATGCCTCTACTAATTTTTCAACAATGTGTTTTGGTGTAGGCTGATCAGGGTTTCCCATCCCAAAATCGATAATATCCTCGCCACGATGACGCGCTGCCATCTTCAGTTCATTAACGATATTGAAGACGTAGGGAGGTAATCGATTAATCCGTGCAAAATCTTCGTTCACTTTCTGACCCTAAAGCTATAAAAAAACTGGTGATTATACGGTATACAGTAAAAACGTTACAGGGCTGTTTGATCTGTTTGAATATTCAGGACTCCAGTATAATCAACTGATGATAAATGTTGCCGCTATACAGATGGTATCCACCGATGACGTTGATGAAAATCTGAGCCTCGCCGAAAAGCTCATTAATGAAGCAATTTCTAAAAACGCTAAATTTGTGACATTGCCAGAAAACTTTCCGTTGATGGGTAAAGAAGATACTGATCGCCTGTCGATTACTGAAGCATTTGGTACTGGACCTATTCAAACTTTTTTATCGTATCAATCAAAACAGCACCAGATCTGGTTATTAGGAGGCACTGTCCCTCTTAAGTCGGATATGCCAGACAAAGTGCTTGCCGCAAGCCTGCTTTACGACCCAAAAGGCGAGTGCATTGCTCATTACGATAAAATACATTTATTTGATGTACTGGTTGATGAATCCAGTGATGAGTCCTATAAAGAATCTAACACTTTTGAGCCGGGCAATAAGCTAGTTGTAGCACAAACCGAGATTGGAAACATCGGGCTATCAGTGTGTTATGACCTACGGTTTCCCGAATTGTACCGAAAGATGCATGAACATAATGTACAAATCATTACCGCGCCTTCCGCATTTACAGCAACTACAGGGGAAGCGCATTGGGAAGCATTACTAAAGACTCGCGCTTTTGAGAACTTGTGCTACGTTATTGCCTCCAATCAAGGTGGAACGCATGTAAATGAGCGAGAAACCTGGGGACATAGTATGATTGTCGACCCTTGGGGTACGATACTTGCGAGTGTTGATAAAGGTAATGGCGTAGCAATAGCCGCCGTAGATCTTGATAGACAAGCCAAACTTCGCAACAGCTTTCCAGCACTGTCCCATATAAAACTGATACATTAGATTTGCCTTACATAAAAACTGGATTATAAGATTAAATGACTAACGCATTAGACACTGCTGAAAACACTTTACTAACCCAACGCGGGCTTGAATTGAATGATGTTCAAAAGACGTTAGACCAATTGATACTACCGTCTATTGATCAGGCTGATCTTTATTTTCAATCGTCACATTCGGAATCATGGGTACTGGAAGACGGGATCGTCAGAGAAGGTTCCTACAATATTGATCAAGGCGTCGGCGTCCGAGCCATCAGCGGAGAAAAAACCGGCTTTGCCTATTCCGATGAAATTGTATTACCTGCATTAACTCAGGCAGCGACTGCTGCACGTTCTATTGCCAGTCATGGCGATAACGGTCAATTACAAGCATGGCACAAAACGAGTACACCAATTCTTTATAGTGATAAAGACCCACTTAATTCAGTCACAACTGAAGAAAAAATCAATTTATTGAAACAACTGGACCTAGCTGCGCGACAAAAAGATCCCCGTGTTAAACAGGTAATGATTGGTTTAACCGGTTCTCAAACGACAATATTAGTTGCCAATAGTGAAGGTATGCTAAGCGCTGATGTCAGACCTCTGATCCGTCTTAATATCAATGTCATAGTGGAAGAAGATGGTCGTATTGAAAAAGGTGGCTCTGGTGGTGGTGGCCGTTTTGGTTATGAATATTTTTTAAATGATGGGATGGCGATGTCATATGTTGATGAAGCCATTGAACAAGCATTGATCAATCTCAAAGCCGATGCTGCACCGGCAGGCATGATGCCAGTTGTACTCGGATCCGGTTGGCCTGGCATTTTATTACACGAGGCTATTGGTCATGGACTGGAAGGAGATTTTAATCGTAAAGAAACATCCGCATTCTCTGGAAGAATTGGCGAGCGCGTTGCATCATCTGAGGTTACTGTTGTTGATGATGGCACGATAGAAAATCGACGCGGTTCTTTGAATGTTGATGATGAAGGAACGCCGACTGCTTCGACGACCTTAATCGAACGCGGAATTTTAAAGGCTTATATGCAAGACAAACATAATGCTCGACTAATGGGAGTTACACCTACTGGTAATGGTCGTCGCGAATCTTATGCTCATTTACCAATGCCGAGGATGACAAATACCTATATGCTAGGCGGCGATCATGACCCGAAGGAGATCATCGCCTCTGTTGATAAAGGCATTTATGCAGTGCAGTTTGGTGGTGGACAGGTTGATATCACCAATGGCAAGTTCGTATTTAGTGCCAGTCAAGCATACAAAATTGAAAACGGGAAAGTGACAACACCAATTAAAGGCGCAACAATTATTGGTAATGGACCTGATGTCTTAACGCGTGTGACGATGGTAGGGAATGATATGGCGCTGGATTCCGGCATTGGGACATGTGGTAAAGATGGCCAGTCTGTTCCCGTTGGTGTTGGGCAACCTACGATAAGAATCGATGACATTACCGTCGGTGGCACCAACGTTTAATTACTTTCTCTATTTAAGCTAATTAATATCTGACAGGGTCTGTCGTGACCAACTCGTTGCTTCCTGATACATATCAGAAAGTCTTGTCAAACTGATACTGGGAAAACTTATACCTTCCCAGTCACATTTTTCGCAACTGATACTACAACTCAACGCCCGACCTCTTTCACCTTCGGACTCAAGTAAAGCCAGATTAATATGTTCATCGAGTGGCAACTGCTTCAAAATAATATCTAATGACTGGTCAAGTAATGCATCAAGAATAGAGAATAAACCGACAACAAAATAAGAATCCTTATCGTCGACATCAGTTTCCTCTGCTATTAACTCACACATCTTTGCGCGCACAAGCCCCGTGTGAATTAATTCCGTCGGTTTATCTTGATTTCCTGTCAACGCCATCAGACTAACCCAGTCTTTCAAGCGTTGAATTCCAAAATAAACCACGATCTGTTTAATGGATGTTATCTCGGCTTTAACTGCGAAGGCAGCTGAATTGATATAACGGAATAATTTATAGCTTAGGGATATATTTTGTGAAATTAATTTTTCTATGTCTGTGATTTCCACATTAGGACTTTGTAACTCTGCAAGTAATCGCAGCAATGAAACATTATCCGATGACAACTCTTGAGCATTTAGAACAATCGGTTTGGAGAAAAAATATCCCTGAAAATAATCAAAGCCTTCATCTTTAAGCTCATCATATTCATCTTGAGTCTCAATTTTCTCAGCAAGCAGCTTTGCCTTACATCCCTTCAAATGTTCTAGTTGTTTCCTAACATCTTCGGTTGAATGCATCATGACATCTATCTTTATAATATGCGCTAACTCGATCAAAGGAATCCATTCATCTGAATATGTGAAATCGTCTAATGCGATTATATAACCTGCTGCAACGAGTTTTTTGATCCCGTCGATCAGCTCTTGATCAACACTCACCGTTTCTAATACTTCAAGCACCACTCTATCTTCAGGAAGCAACTCCGCAACGCCATTGACGAGCAAATCTTTAGTGAAATTAATATACGCAGGAACATCTCCCACGATTTCATCGAGACCAATTTCCATCAACGCATTATTAATAACTTGTGATGTTGCCGCATTACTATCTCTTCCATCAAAAGCATCCACAGTTCCGGAACGAAATAATAGCTCGTAACCGACAACCTTAAGCTTTGAATTGAAAATAGGCTGTCGTCCAATGAATATCTGTGGACGTTCTACCTCAATGTTTTTCTGTAATACCTGCATCAGATACCCTTTAAATCTACCTGTAAATTGATCATCAGTAAGGGTATCGGATAAAAACGTAGCTTCTTTAAGAAAAAACACACGCTATACAAAACAACGAAAAACACGCCCGTTAATTCCATAATAATCAGTGAATTAGTAGTCCTTATCTCGTCGACAGAAAAAAACAGTCTAATTGTCCTTCAACCCTGTCCAGGCAATGCTAACAGCGATCGCGCTTAGCGCGGCGGCAAACAGAAATGTCTCTCTCGACCCTACAGAATCCCAAAGATAACCACTAATTAAACTACCCAGCGCTAATCCAGCCCCAAAGCTGACACTACTGTAGAGTGCCTGTCCTCGTCCCTGATGCGAACCTTTAAACTCACGATGAATATATTGAATTGCTACAGCGTGATAAATACCAAACGTTGCGGCGTGTAAACATTGAGCTGCAAGTAAGACAATGACGTTGTCTACAAAAAAAGCGATCAACAGCCAACGAATAGTTGCCGACATCACTGTCAGAATCATTAGCTTTCGTAATCCGAAGCGACCTATTACCTTATGTATAAACACATAAATGATAACCTCTGCCAAGACCCCTAGTGCCCAACAGGTACCGATAAAACTATTTGAATAACCGTGTTCTTCCAGATAGATAGAAAAGAAAGTGTAATACGGACCATGCCCTGCCTGAATAAGAAAACAGACGGACATTATCGCGATAACATGTGGTTTAAATAATATTTCCTTGAATGTTGAGTCAGTAGCCTTTTCATGAGGTGTTCGGATTTCAGGAATAAACAGACTATGAATCCAGACTAATACCATAGAAAAAATGACGATGGGCAATAAATAATCTATGGGGTAATAATCAAAAAATTTACCCAGTGCTAGTACAGCAATAATAAAACTGATCGAGCCCCATATTCTTACTACAGTATAACTATCACTTTCCTCTCCAAGATGGGATAAGGTTGTGGCCTCAACTTGAGGTAGCGCTGCGCTCCAGAAAATGGAGAACACAAATAAAATAATAAACAGCGACCAGAAATCCTGAAAAAACAAAACAAGAGAAAACGATAACATAGAGAAGAGTGAAGTATAACGAATTACCTGCATCCGCTTATTCGTATGATCGACAACCCAACCCCATATAAATGACGAAAAAATTTTCGTTACAACAACTATTGCAGACAGAATTCCAATCGCCTCTGCATTCATCCCCAGTGATTTCAGATATAGAGACCAATACGGCATGAAACCGCCGACGGTAAGAAAGAAAAGAAAGTAAAAACCGGACAGTCGCCAGTAAGGCAGGCCGTCGACTTTAATCATTATTTACTTGGGGGTACGACAGGTGTTTCTGATTGGACATCTGCATTTTGTGCACGATGTCGAAGCACATGATCCATTAATACTAACGCCAACATCGCTTCTGCTATCGGCGTTGCCCGAATACCAACGCAGGGGTCATGACGACCTTTGGTAACTACTTCAGTTGCTTGTCCTGTTTTATCAATTGTATCACCGGGCAAGCGAATACTGGATGTAGGTTTTAAAGCGATACTAACCAAGACATCTTGTCCTGACGAAATACCACCGAGTACACCACCAGCATTGTTGCCAACAAAACCTTCTGGTGTCATTTCATCACGATTTTGTGTGCCTTTCAGCTCAACCGATTCAAAACCAGCACCGATCTCCACACCTTTAACCGCATTGATACTCATCATCGCCTTGGCGATATCGGCATCGAGACGATCAAATATAGGTTCACCAAGTCCAACCGGGACATTTTCAGCAACGACATTGATGCGTGCACCAATAGACTCACCTTCTTTACGGAGCGCGTCCATATAATCATCTAATTCAGACACCCGTTCCGGATCAGGACAAAAGAACGCATTATTCTCCACTTCAGTCCAATCTTTGTGCTCAATCTTTAGCGGTCCGATTTGCGCAAGATAACCACGAATCATGACACCAAATTTTTCTTTCAGGTATTTCTTCGCAATGCCACCTGCAGCGACACGCATACATGTCTCCCGAGCAGATGAGCGACCTCCACCCCGATAGTCACGAATACCGTATTTTTGTTGATAGGTATAATCTGCATGTCCTGGACGAAACATGTCCTTAATATTGCCGTAATCTTTTGACTTCTGATCCTCGTTCTCAATCAATAGACCAATGGGAGTGCCCGTTGTCACACCTTCAAACACGCCTGACATGATCTTGACTGTGTCCGATTCTTTACGCTGAGTAACGTGGCGTGACTTTCCAGGTTTACGCCGATCCAAATCATGCTGCAGATCTGCTTCAGATAAGCTCATTCCCGGAGGACAGCCGTCCACAATGCACATAAGACCCGGGCCGTGGCTCTCGCCGGCGCTGGTGATAGTAAATAATTTTCCGAATGTATTTCCTGACATGGCGCGCTATTGTATACGGGAACGCTTATGTCGTCATGTTGAACTCAAATGTTATTTACTATTCCAAATATATGACAGTTACCAGCTAAACTATATTGAACATGATACGATCTATCCTAATTGCGATTCTACTACTGGCATCACTATCAGCAAATGCCAATCCGCCTGATATGCGTCTGGTTAATATTTCCGGTATAGAAGAACCCTTAAGTAAGCACATCGGCAAAGGTCAATGGGTCGTAGTTAATATATGGAGTCCCACATGCAGTGCCTGCATCATTGAGTTACCACGCATTAAAAAATTTATAGCACGCAATCCGGAAGTACCAATGCTGGGCGTGACACTGGATTTCCCCAGCTTTGAATATGGCAAGATCGACATACTGCGAGATTTCGTAAAAAGAACTCCGCTCGACTACCCGTTATTCCTCGCCGATATCGATCTGGCATCCCAATTAATCGGGCATCGGTTGACGGGTGTGCCTTCAATAGCCATCTTTCATCCGGATGGACGGGCACTTGTTACTTGGCCCGGGGTAGTCGAAATCGATGAAATAGAAAAATATATTGCGAACTATAAAGAGGAAGATGACCCGTTATCAGAGGAGTTTGACTAGAACGCTTTCGTCATTCCCGTGCAGGCGGGAATCTAGTAAATTAAACATTTTATTCTTCTTAACTTTTGGTTTCGTCTGATGATGAGTCACTTTCTCTTGCGTGCTCAAGAAAAAGTAACTCGCTATCAAGCGAAACTTTAAAAAAAAGAAATAATGATGCTTACTATTAGACTAGATTCCCATTTTCATGGGAATGACGACTGATTATTTATTCTTCTCTTTTTCATAAACATTTATAAATCCATCTTTATTTGGCATCTTAACCTTCGGTAAGGTCGATGCATCCATAACTTCATCCTCATCTATAAGGTTATTCAGGTGTAAAAGGTAAGCAATCACCGCATAAGTTTCATTATCAGTTAATGATCCTGGGGCGGTCATTGGCATGGAACGGCGCACCATATCAAACACCGTTGTCGCATAGGGCCAGTAACTACCAATGGTCTTTTCCGGGTACTCACTGGTTAATCCCATTTGTGCCCCTGCAAGTTGATCCCCCGAAGCAGTACCCAATCCGTTTTCGCCATGACAGGCTATGCATTTTCCCTTATAGAGTTCTTCCCCATCTTTAACATTACCCTCGCCTTTGGGTAACCCTTCCCCATTAGGGAAAACACTGATATCCCAAGTAGCTATTTCTCCAGGCGAAACCACGTGGCCAAGACCTGGGCCTTTAGTTTCAACAGCGAGCACGAGATTAGTCCCAACCGCTATCAATACTGATATCAGAATCTGTCGTTTCATTTTCTTTTTTGTCATAGACATGTGAGACAAAACCATCGCTGTCGACATGCCAATTGGTGATCGCGTTGTAATGAAAAAAACCATGACGTCCGCGTTGTTTTACAAGCTCTGTTCGTTCAGGTTGTACGTAGCCTGTTTCGTCTATCGCACGACTCTTTAACACAGTCGGTTTGCCATTCCAGTGCCAAGGCAAACGGAACCGGGTAAAGGAGCGGTCGAGGACGGGCTCTTGTAATTCAGCTTCTGCCCATGTTTCACCAGCATCCGCAGAGACTTCAACCTTGCTAATTTTACCGCGTCCTGACCAAGCCAAACCTGTTATTTGATAAAGACTCGGTTCTTTTAAAACCATGTGTGCCGAGGGTGAAGTGATTAATGATTTTGCTTCCATAGGAAAGGTAAACATACGTGCCTTACCTGAAGGTTGTAGTTCGGTATAACGTGATGTTTCATTACGCGCCATTATCGGACGATTTGTTATCTTTAGGCGGCGTAGCCACTTTACATTTAACACGCCTTCCCATCCCGGTACGATCAAACGTAAGGGATAACCATTTTCTGGTCGAATGCGTTCACCATTTTGATACAAGGCAAGAAAGGCGTCATCCAATGCCTTTTCTATGGGGATAGACATCTGCATAGCAAAGGCATCCGCACCTTCTGCAACAAGCCATTTGGCTTTTTTTCTTAGACCCACTTCTTCTAATAAAACTGAAAGAGGAACACCGGTCCATTCACTACAGGATGCCATGCCGTTAAAGTAACCTGCTTCAGATTGGGAGGGTTGTTTATTCCAACCCGCATTGCTATTACCACCGCACTCTATAAAACAAATCTTTGATTGCATTGGATAACGCAGTAGATCATCGATACTAAATATTAAATCTTTCTTTACCAGCCCATGGATTAACAAACGGTGTTTTTTAGGGTCGATCTGCGGCACACCGTTGTGATGTCTTTCATAATGCAAACCATTAGGCGTTATTGTTCCTTCCATCAGATGTAACGGCGTCCATGAAACCCCATTGCCAGAAAGCATTTCGTTTTGTGTGGGAAAACGGACAACATCATCTTCAAATTCAGAAGGGTTACCATAAACAGAGAATGGTTTTCCCGGCACATGCATCCAGGGTGGATCTGCCGCCGCAGTTTTTGTTTCTGAATTTGTTGATGCCAGAGCAGTTGATGAAGCAAGCGTTGAGATAGCACCAAACTGTAGACCTTTTTTGAGGAAGAGTCGACGATCAAGTAAGCCATTATCGGCAACCTGATTTTCTTCAATACATTGATCGTTTATACGATCTTTTATCATCATCTTTCCTCAGCAATGATTATATAGTACTTAAAAAAATGGGGGTGTAGCCACCCCCATAATCAAGATCCCATTATTATTGAATATCTCTTCGCTGCTTTCTAACTAGCCTTTACTTCATGAGTAGAACTGAATTTATTCTTTTTAGTATCCGTTCCTTTCACTGTCATTACACCATCTTTTTCTGGCACAAAGTAAAACCGCAGCGCTGGGTCCATACTAATTGAAAAAGTCAAAAAGGCTTTGACGATCAACTTCCCATTATAATCTACTTCGAAGGAGTCCATAAAAAAGGCTGGTGGAATGACACGAGAACCAATCTTCAACGGCGCCATACCAGTGATATTAGGATGACGCACTTTCACTTGCATCAGGTTGGGCTCTCCCATCTTCACCTCACCCACTACTTTCATCTTCATCTTACCAAGCAGTTTTCTAGAATCTTCCATACTCGCTGGTGGTGGGGCTGAACACGCGCCTTTAGCCCTGACAAAACTCTTGGTCATATACAATTCGCCGGTATTCAGTTCCGCAACAGCTCGGACATAACTAAAAGTATCGACACGAATCCGCATAGCCAAATCAGCCTTGCCACTATCAGGGGTAAATTCAAAAAAGCCCACCACTGGCATCGGGTTCATATCAACAAAGATAGACATTTTTTTGATATAACGTTCGGCGGTTTGTGGAATCTTGGTATGCACGGAGATAGGAACAACAGTTGCATCTTCCGCAGTATAGGGGGCTTTTAGTTCAAATATATCTTGCTCAACACCCTCAATGATTGTCCTTTCCTGAAAGTTTTGATTTCTTAAGTTATCTTCCCATGCCTTGTCCGATATATTATGACGATGATCTGCTGGTTGGACATCGGCTAATGTCATAGAAGAAAATTGCATTAGCAGTACACTAATAAAAATAAAGAATGTTTTATTGGTCGTTGAATATTTCATCGTTATTACCTCTTTAAATTCTCCATCATTTCGACATATCTACCATTGATACATTTCATAACATCTATGAGATGAGGCTCCAATATGGAATAGAAAACGGATCTTCCGCGGCGTTCTCTTGACAAAAGACCTTTTCCTTCCATCAACCTTAAATGACCGCTGGTTTGCGCCTGTGACAACTTACAGTACTTACTGATTTCATCGACTGTAAAGTCACCTTTCATTATGTACAGGATAATTTGCAGCCGCGCAGGATGAGCGATTGCCTTTAAACATTCTGCAGTAGCGCAAAGATAGTCAAACGGGACTTCATTCACCACTACCGATAGAAATTCATCATTTTTAATACTATTTTCCATAATCTTGCCAGCCGACTATTCATAAATATGTGACTTGTAATTTTATCTAGAGTTCTATATATATCAATATATAGATATAAAAACCCATCATTCTTTAGGAGTGCTTAGGTAATGCAACGATTTAATCAGACTATATGCTTGATATTCGGCATACTATTTTCCTCTAATTTGCTCGCTATCGATACCGATCGCAATATGACGGTCACTTTACAGACGAGTGATACCAAGGAATCAGTGGATATTGGTCAAATAATGTTCACTGCTAAAGATGGTGGTTATAGCTTCGAGTTTAAACTTAATGAAGATAAATTTGAAAAACAGTTTTTATCGATGCGCCCATTCGATTGCATGCAAAAACCAGAAATAATGATATGTCACCTTCCTTACCCTTATAAAAATAATCGATTTATAACTACAGATGATATGACCGATCTGGAATATGACATTTTGTTTCTGCATAAGTATCCAGGTGAATATGGCATTAACGCCTACAACGGTATCTATTACCAATTGAAAATGACCGACAAGGGTATTGAAGGGCTACTACATGATGTTGATATGAATGAGTTAAAAGTGCCTCCTGAAGCAGGCAATCTTCGCCCCATTACGCCAGATATGCTTTATGAAGCAAGCCCAACAAAACACTGGTTCATGAATGTATTAATTCATTAATACGTTGTGAATCGATGAATTAAACCGTCTATAATTTATTCATAATCGAAAGAAATGTAACGCTTACTTTTCCAGATCAGATTTATTGAGTAAGAAAACACCATGGCCGCCTCCTTCAAATTCTAACCAGGTAAAGGGTACAGCAGGATATCGTTCAATTAAAAACTCCATACTATTACCAACCTCTACCACTAACACGCCGTTATCATTCAAATGATCCGAGGCTTGTTTTAATATTTTATCAACCAATTCCAGACCATTATCACTCGCTTCAAGCGCATGTCCAGGCTCATGCAAAAATTCTCGTGGTAATGATTGCATCTCCTTATTACCAACATAAGGTGGGTTACTTACTATCAAATCATATTTTTTGTCTTTAAGCTGTTCGAATAAGTCAGATTTAATAATGTGAACCCTTCCCCCAAGCTTATGAGACGAAACGTTTTTATTAGCCACCTCAATTGCATTCGCATCTACATCTACCCCATCGACCCGCGCATGTCGAAATGCATGCGCACAGGCACAGGCAATACAAGCACTCCCTGTACCGATATCAAGAATTGAATTCACATTATTAAAAGATAACCACGGCATAAATTGAGACGTGATTAATTCTGCAAGCGGAGAACGCGGAATTAATACGCGTTCATCGACATAATATTTTTGACCTGCGAACCAGGCTTCATTAACTAGATAGGCGACTGGTATTCGCTGATTAATACGTAGTTCGATTAAACTTTCTATATGGTTCAATACATCTTGTTGAAGAGGCTCATCCAGTTTCTCTTCGGGACAATCAAAGTCCAGTCCTGCCGCTGCCATCACCAAATAAAATGATTCATCAAGTGCATTATCCGTACCATGACCAAAATAAAGATCAGCTAGTTCAAATTGTTTTTCAGTACGTTGAATTAATGCACGTACGCTGATAGGTTGATTCACAGGGTTTAGTTGATAGTGGTGTAACCGGGAATATTATCGAAGTCGATCTCATCAATTTGATTCTTACCCAGGTATTGATTGGCATAATCGAGGTATATTTTTTCGTTTATAAAAACATCAAACAGATCAGCATCAACATGATTATCCAGTTTCATCTGCCCCAGTATTTTTAAAGACTGAGATAAGGGCATGGCTTTTTTATAAGGTCGGTCACTGGCAGTCAATGCCTCGAAGACATCAGCTATAGCTATCATCCTTGCTTGCACAGACATATCTTCCCGTTTTAACTTATTTGGATATCCACTACCGTCCATCTTCTCATGGTGACCGCCCGCGTATTCAGGTACTTTAGCCAGGTGTTTTGGGTAAGGTAATGACTCCAACATCTTAATCGTGACAGTGACATGGTTATTGATGATCTCTCTTTCTCTTATAGAAAGCGTACCACGCCCTATTTGAAGGTTTTGTATTTCTTCATCACTTAACAGATTAACTGTTTCTTGATCAGGGTTGCTGTATGTTCTTCTGCCAATTTCCTCTATACGCTTAAGGTCTAAGTCCGCTAGAGCTTCTCCGCCTATATTATAAGCGCGAATATCTTCTCTTTCTTTTGACAATCTTTTTAACTCTTCTTGCAGTGATGCATCGTTTTCTAATTCCCGATCAATATCACACGCAGCGTTATGTTCCTTAAGTTTCGCTTTCAACGCCGCAATAGCAGCATCTCTTTTCAGTATTTCAAAACGAATGTCCACAAGACTAATACGATCGAATATTGTTTCCAGTTTAGTCCCTTTATCGACAACATATTCTGGTGTGGTTATTTTTCCACAATCATGTAACCAGGCCGCAACCTCAAGTTCATACTTTTCATCATCCGTCATATTGAAGTCTTTTAGTGGCCCTCTATCAATCCTGTTTACAGCATCTGCTAGCATATTGGTCAACACTGGAACACGACGACAATGTCCTGCGGTATAAGGTGATTTTTCATCAATCGCATCGGCAATAAGCTGGATAAAAGAATCGAAAAGGTTTTTCTGGGCATCGATCAGTGCTTTATTAGTAATCGTCACTGCTGCTTGAGAAGAGAGTGATTCGACTAATTGCTGTTCCAACAATGAAAATGGAATGATCTTTTTTGAGTCGATATCCACAGCATTAATCAACTGCAATACACCTATATTCTCATTCTCATGGTTGGTCATAGGCACGGTCAGGAATGAAGTCGAACGATACCCCATTTTATTATCAAAACTACGCGTGCCGGAAAAATCAAACTCTTTGCTATCATAGGCATCTGCAATATTAACTGTTTTACCACTAATAACAGCGTTGGCAGCGACCATATGTGTATTAGGCTTACCTTCATCGTCATACAGCGCGATAGGATAAAAAGAAATATCTTCTCCACTGGTGCCGCCTTTATGTATATTCAAAGAACGGTTATGCAGGATTTCGAAATTTAATCGTTGATCATCGGTTCGAGTATATAAAGTCCCGCCATCTGCATTGGTGATCTCCATTGCCTTGACAAGTATCAGTTCAAGCAAACGATCGTGATCTTTTTCAGCTGAGAGGGCGATGCCAATCTCATTAAGCTCACGAAGAAGTCTCGAAATATTTTCCTGAGAATGTTCCATAACAACCAAATTTATGACGGTATCTCATTTTAGGGTATGCCAGCTTGAGAGTGAAACGAAAAATGGGGCAGTACCGCCCCATTTAACGAATACCTAACTTTCTGCTTACTCAGCTAAGGTCACAATCAAGCTATTAAGCTTACTAACAAAGCTCGCGGGGTCTTCCAGTTGACTGCCCTCGCTTAATAAAGCCTGATCAAACAGAATCTGTGACCAATCGGCAAAAAGATCTTCATCTGCTTCACCATCAATTTTCTTGAGTATTGGATGTTCTGGGTTAATTTCAAGTATGGGTTTAGTTGCAGGTATACTCTGTCCCGATGCCTTGAGAATTTGCTCCATTTGTCGGCCCATGTCATTTTCATCAGCAACGAGACAAGCCGGAGAAGTAGTCAAACGTGACGTGGCGCGAACGGTTTTTACTTTTTCTTCTAATACTTTTCGTATACGTTCTGCCAACTTTTCATTGTCCTCACTCTTTTTATCATCCTCCTTCTTTTCGTCTTCATCCTTTAAATCACCCAGGTCTAATTCACCCTTGGTAACAGACTGTAACGGCTTATCCTCCACTTCTGGCCAATGCGTAGTCACCCATTCATCAACCGGATCAGACATTAACAGTACTTCGATACCTTTCTTTTTAAAAATTTCCAGATGAGGACTATTTTTAGCCATCGCATGGGTATTAGCAGAAACATAATAAATAGCCTTTTGGCCTTCTTGCATGCGTCCTATGTAATCTTTAATGGATACTTTTTGGTCTTCAGAATCATCATGTGTGCTACTAAAGCGAAACAGGTCAGACAAATCTTCTTTGTAATCATCTCCTTCAACCACGCCTTCTTTAAGCACCTTGCCGAAGGTCTTCCAAAACTCCGCATATTTATCAGCTTCTTTCTCAGCCATGGTTTTTAGCAAACCGATAACCTTCTTGGTACAACCAGAACGAATCGAATCTATAACCTTGTTATGTTGTAAGATTTCGCGTGAAACATTTAACGGAAGATCGTCTGAATCCACCACGCCGCGAACAAAACGCAACCATGACGGTATTAACTGTTCCGCATCATCCATAATGAAGATACGTTTCACATAGAGTTTTACACCGTGTCGTTGTTGCCTATCCCACATATCAAATGGGGCACGTTTGGGTATATATAGTAAGGAAGTGTATTCGAGCTTACCTTCTACTCGATTATGGATATGTGCCATCGGTTCTTCAAAGTCATGGCCCACATGTTTATAAAACTCGTTGTACTCTTCATCTGAAATATCTTTCTTGTTACGCGCCCATAGTGCGGTCGCACTATTGACCGTTTCTTCAGAAACAACTGTTTTATATTTCTTTTCTTTTGTTTCTTCGTCCTTGCCCTCTTCACCCTCAGTAGTAGCTTCATCTTCTATCTCTACCTGTTCTTCCTTGTCCATGATGATAGGTAACGAGATATGGTCAGAGTATTTAGTGATCACATTTCTCAATTGGTAATCATTCAAGAATTCTTCATTATCATCGCGCAGATGCAAGACCACCTTAGTGCCGCGTGCTTCGCGATCGATTGATTCTATTGAATAGTCATTTTCACCTTCCGACACCCAGCGTACACCTTCATCTTTACCTAAACCCGCACGACGAGTAATGACCTCAACTTTTTGGGCGATAATAAAACAGGAATAAAAACCGACACCGAATTGACCGATTAATTGCGAATCCTTGGATTGGTCGCCGGTAAGTGATTCAAAAAACTGCTTGGTTCCTGATTTTGCAATGGTACCAAGGTGTTCGATCACTTCGTCTCGTGACATACCGATACCATTATCAGAGACGGTAATCGTTTTGAGTTCCTTATCATATTCGACCTTTATCTTGAGGTCAGAATCACCTTCGTACAAACCATCATTCTTTAGTGCTTCAAAACGTAACTTATCTGCCGCATCCGAGGCATTTGATATCAATTCGCGTAAAAATATCTCTTTATTACTATATAAAGAGTGAATCATGAGTTGCAGTAATTGCTTGACCTCGGTTTGAAAACCTAATGTTTCCTGTTTTGCTTCTACAGACATGTTAAAAAAACCCCAATATTATTAATGAATTCATTGTGGTGACTTATATAAGGATTCTTTATGATAATTTCAAGTCTGCGGAATCAGACTCGAGACTGAGCACTTCCATATTGCCTTTAACGAGTTTAAGCGCAATAATCATATTAGGACTACAATAGTGGAACATATCCGTTGGAGGATAAAGAAATGAATCGTTTTATGAAGCAAATTGGTCAAGGCATGACCGAATACATCATCATCGTGGCCTTGATTGCTATCGCCGGTATTGGTGCTTTTACTTTCTTTAGTGATGGTATGAAAGATCAGATTGGAAACGTCACGGCCGAACTAACCGGTGGCACAGCTGCTAATACAGCCGTAACCGGTCAAGAAGCGGCATTAGGCAAAGGCCAAAATATGTCGACCTATCAAGGTCAGAATACCGCCGCGCCATAACTAAAACAATAGCTTTTAGATCAAGTGTTAAAAAATACGCCACTGATGTGGCGTATTTTATTTAGTTTTCAGACATTTACTGAATATTTCCCAATTCAGGTAGACGGTTTTTGAAAAAAACAAATTTATCCTTAAACAAACAGCGCGGGCAAGCCGCTGTTTTTGTTATCCTTTTTTCTGCTATTTTATTAGTTGCCGCCTTCTCACTCTTTAAAACGGGTAAAATCACCACCAACAAAATGCAGCTGCAAAATGCCGCTGACGCCGCTGCTTACAGTATGTCGGTCGTCGAGGCACGAGACCTGAATTTTGCCTCGTATATGAATCGCGCCATCGTCGCTAATGAAGTGGGTATTGCCCAATTTGTTGGTTTGGCTTCGTGGGCCTATCATTTCCAATCGTTTGCGTCCTATCTAGGTTTTTACAACAACTGCTGCTTCAGTCCTGCGACTTTAGGCTTATCAAACCCCATAATACAACCGATCGTAACGGGTTGGACGAGCGCCGGTAACATCGCTGTCAAAATCATGTCCAAGCTAGCTAGCGTCGCCACTGTTCTGTTGCATAATATCAATAAGATCTATGGGATTGCGGAGATCGGCTATCACACGGTGAGCATCCTGCTCGCAGTTGGAGTACTTGATGATGTCATCAAGGAAAACGGGCCTCCGGGGGCCAAGATTTCTGATTTTGGTATCATGTCATTACTCAGTCACATTGCAACGTATGGGGTATTGCCTGGGCTACCTGGCGATCAATTTGCCACGGGCTACAGACCAAACCAGAGGATTGATGCGGTTGACTTTGAACAGAGTGGTTATGCCAGACTCGCGGCGTTAATCCGTGACAGCAGAGACCCTTTCACCAGTGCCAGGGGCTGGGAACTACCACTGATACCGCCTATTCACATAACCACACCCGAAATACCACCGTTGTGGGTCGATTTAGGCGTTATTGCCTGGGAAGCTGGATTTCAATTTGATTTGGAGTTCGCCCTATCAAGAAAAGGCGGTAGTGAACTACGCATACTTTTGCCAAAGACTACTAAGGTAAGACCTGGCGAGGGGGCGAACTGGTCCAGCGCGGATACAACCGGTCTCGCCATGGATCTCTTTATCGGCGGTTACATGAGACTCTATGTTTTACCGGAGCCGTTCCGACAAAAGGTCTTCGACGGTAGATTGGCAGGCCAGCTCGGTGGCGGTAATTTAACAATATACGCTGATTTTACCGGTGCCGATCCGGTAGACCCTTCCGATTGTGAAGCTGCCAATGACGATATTACGGCAGATAATGATGCTGATGCAGATACATCTAACGATCTTCCTTTAAACGACTGTTCTGCCACTGCTCCACCGGGTAAAGAGCTTCTGAAAGTCCCCTTTCCCTCTGAGATCCCGTTTGCGAATGGGTTTGCCGAGGTCGCCAAAGGATCGGCCAACGATCTTAAAATGACCAAACACATGCTAATAGATCCGGCTGGTCCAGTAGAAGATGATGCCTATGGTAACGCGCCGGAAAACGTCATTGCCTGGATGTTTCCCGGAACCGGTGCTCCTGTTCCGGCACCCCCCACAGGTATCGCCTTCGGTTCCGATGTTCCTGCACAAACGTTAATGGGCAACAAAGTCAGTAACGCTTACGGTGGGCTGCCAATGTATGTCGATACCACCGACAATGCCCCTTTTCTGGGTGTCGGTGCGCCGTACGTACTGTTAGGCTTAGTTCAAGATGAAGCCGATTTCAACACCTATTATTTGGCTAAAACGAACCTAGCTGATGATTACACTACGGCTAATTCGAGTGAGCCGAGCGGTCGCCTGCAGGTGAATGAAGCGTTTGCCGATCAAGAACTGGCAGTGCTATCCAAATCTGAACTCTATTTCTCTCGTCCAACCGATGTCTTTGCAAGTCATTTCCATCGCGATGACGGTTTAACCGAGGTCGGCAGCGCCTTCAATCCCTACTGGCAGGCCAGACTGGTGGATACGAACTACCCTGAACGTTTACTTGCGCTGGGTATCCAGCAGAAAGAAGAGTATGTTGGTCTTGCGAGTACCACTGGTGCCTTGGGCGGCGTATTTGATTCGCTTATTAATTTCATCTCTGGCTTGATGCCCTCTACCCCCTAATTGATGATGACTAACATAACGCAGCAACAACTCGACAAAAAGACTGAGCAAGGTCAGGCCATGACGGAATTCCTGATCTCCGCGTCTTTCTTCCTGATACCCTTGTTTCTCGGAATGTCATTGATTGCTAAATATATTGATATCAAACAGACCAATGTGCAGGCTGCTCGTTACCAAGCCTGGGAATATACGGTTTGGTATGCGAATGACACTATCAGGCTTCCCCTTAGCAGCCCGGACGGTGAACTCATGAGTGGCTTCACTGCCGCAAACCAACCGATCAAATCCACCATAGAAACACGGAATGAGACGAAACAACGTTTTTATCGAAACCCTGGTGATGAAACCACCACCTTTCCGATCCTGGATGCTGATCAAGCCGCCCCTTGGGACACCAACAACGCCAATCCGCTTTGGCAAAACCATCGAGGCATGCCGCTTTATACTGGTGTAGATGGTAATTTGGCTAACTTGGCAAGTTCGGATGACACACCCACTATCCCTGTCGTCGGGAATATCGTTAACTTTTTAATGGACGGCATTGCGATGGCATACGGCTTAGTCGGCGAATTACTAACCGGGGCCGGCTCATCAGTGGGCTTTAATGCAATAAATACCAACGGATATGCCGTTGCCAGTGAGTCTATGCAAATTACGACTAACCCAACCTTTATCAGGATGGCGGGCTTGCCTGCCAATCGCGCCTTCAGTCTCGATGGTTCCGATATTGTTACTGTGGATGGTAATGCGATCATCAATAATATGAGCATTGTCACGACAGCATCGGTGCTGACAGATGCCTGGAGTGCTGGCGGCAACGAGCATGTCTTTCGACAAGCTGGCGGCACCGCACCCACCACCGCGCTAGCAGCATTACTTAATGAAATACCCGGCTTTAGTACTGTGTGGTCTGTCGCCGCTTTACTTGCACCGGAATTGGCACCCTGTGATCCAGCTGTCGTCATAAATTCAGCTCAACCCCATGGCAGTTTTTGGCTTGGCTATCTTGATATCGATGCTGTTCACCCCGATCGTTTAATACCCGACCCGGCTGATCCAGACACTCGAAACGGAACCCAATCCTGTAACGACGCTGGTATGTGTGATTTTAGCGGTCTGACTGTTGAACGTCCTGAAGTGGTGGACAGGGAGTGCGACCGGTTCTAATGGTTACCTCTCCAGTTTTATCTCGCATCCTTTTAGACAGTGTTAAGCTCGGTAGCCTGGCTAGCTTATTAGTGTTGTCCTGCTCTGTATTCGCGAAAGCGCCAGAATTCCCACCGCCACCTGACTCGGCGGTTGAATGGGTTGCGCAAGATATCGAGATGAATGGCAATAGAACGGCCATCCGTGCCTTTCATAGCAATGACTCCATAGAAAAAGTCGTGAAATTTTATCGTAAAGAATGGCGGAGACCATCTGAAAAAGGCAAACCTGGCTTTATGGAAACGATTGATGCGGCACCGTGGTACATCATTACACGCATTGAGGATGATTATCTACTAACCGTACAAGTACAGGTACAAAAAAATAATAAAAATGCCTCTTGGGGCTACCTGTCGGTCAGTCCACTACCAAAGAATCCTGACAAAAAACCTGCGGAGCTAGGTAGCACTACTCCGAAGATGCCGGGCAGCCATGTATTAAATGAAATGAAGAGCAATGACCCCGGGAAAAAAGCCAATACATTAATCATTGCCAACGATCATTCTCTTGGTAGCAACGCGGCTTTTTATCGCAATCATTATCAAGGAAGGGGCTGGACCACGGAAACTGATCACAATGCACAAGATGTACAAACTTTGGTCTTTAAAACGAAACGCGAGCGGGTGACGATTATGTTGTTAAAAGATGGAAGTGAGACACGCGTAGTAGTAAACTCAGTCAAGAATTCTGTTTTTTAAATTAGAATAATAATCAATGAAACAGCATAAAAAAATAAACGTACAGGCTGGCCAAGGCATGGTGGAATACATCGTTGTCCTGGTGTTCGGCGTCATGGTGCTGACCGTTGGCCCCGGGGGGGATATATTACTCGATTTCCTCGGCGTCCTGAATGACAATTATCAAGGCTATTCCTATTCCGCATCGCTCTCAACCTTACCCGATCACGACAACTTTGCATTGTATGCAGTAGATACATTAGCAATAGAAAGCGAAATTGCGGCCTTAGGAAATATCTCAATAAATGGTGCGCTAGCGGATGCAGTCCCGGAGATACCAACAGCAAGTGACGTTATTGCAGAAGGCCTAAGTAACGTGCTTAGCTTTTAGCCTGTCTAAAAAAGACATGAGCATTGAGTTTTGCCTATGATAAATACATTAATTTAAACTTTTAATGCTCGGCTTGTTGCATAGCGATTCAAACCAATCCAGAACACTACTATCAATTAGAAGAATAACTTATGGCTAAAAAAGAACAAAAAAGTGTTGTACCGTTAATTGGTGGCGCTATTGGTCTCGGCATTGTCGCTGCATTGATGGCAATGCTCTATTTGAATGCGAAAGAAGCTCAACTGAAAGCCAAGTATGAGCAGGATCAATCAAGAACTATCACCGTCGTTGTTGCCAACAAAAACATCACCAAAGGGATGGAAATTACACTGGCTGATTTTAGCGCGCGCGCGGTGCCTGGTGAATTTGTGCACGACGATGCTATTTACCCAAATGATTTTGATCGTTATGTCGGCCGCTCTATCATCGCAAATCTGGGGCAGGGAAAGACATTACTAAAAAGTTTTATTGATGAAGATTTTCCGCGCGACTTTTCTGACATTATTCCTCCGGGCAAACGTGCGATCACCGTCACGGTCGATGATATAAACTCGATTGGTGGCTACCTACGACCGGGTAATCGTGTTGATATATATGTCAATATTCCATTCTCAACGTCCGGTTTCCAACCTGCTCTGTTTACTGCTGCCAAAGAGGCAGGACTACTTGAGCTATTGCCAGAATCGATATTGGCTGAAATACCACCGGAGTTGATACAAGTGGCGTCTTCTATTGAAGACCCAACAGAACTGTTGGGCGCGTTAACACCGTCCGATGTCATTATTCCGGTTTTACAAAACGTGAAAGTATTGGCAACAGGCAAAGACCCTTATAGAGAAACATTGGATGCATTAAGACAACCTCAGCGCCGCACAGAAAATCAGTTTTCAAACATCACGCTTGAAGTGGATGCAGAACAAGCCGCGTTAATAACGCTAGCGCAAGATAACGGCGAGATTGTCTCACTACTGCGTAACAGAAATGATCAAGGCGCATCCAGTTTTACCAGCGTGTCACCATTGGATCTGTTTGGCAATGCGGCCGAAATGGCCAGTGCAGAAAAGGAACGTGCCTCTCGTGCTACTTGTGCCGTGAGCATTGATGTGAATAGCAATCTGCTTGATGCAGAGGCCAACAAACTAATCAGTCGCAAGCAACTGATTGCTGCAGGTTATAACGTCAATGAAAGTAACCAAGTCGTGGATAAGGATGACAATGTCGTTGATATTAGCGATATTTGTGTTGCCGCTGATGGAACAATCATAAATAAACAATTGCTGGCCGCAGCAGGGTTCACTGTTAATGCAAGTGGACAAGTCATTGATAAAAACGGCAACGTCATTGATGTGAATGATATTGTTATTGCAGCCGATGGTACAGTCATGACCAAAGAGCAGCTTGAAAGTGCCGGCCTCAGCGTAAATGAAAATGGCGAAATTGTTGATGCCAGCGGCAAGGTCATTTCACCTGATGACATGGTTATCGGAACAGATGGTTCTATCATGACCAAAGACAAACTCGCTGCACTTGAAGCGGCCGGTTACAGTGTCAATGAAAACGGAGAGATATTAGACAAAGACGGCAATGTTATTGACCCGAATAGCATCGTAATTGCATCTGATGGCAGTGTCATGACCACAGATCAGCTCGCTGCTGCCGGACTCAGTGTTAATGAGAATGGTGAGATTGTCGATGCCAACGGTAATGTGATCGATAAAAACGACCTGATCGTTTCAGCTAATGGGGAAGTACTCAGTAAGCAACAACTTGCCGCTGCGGGCCTGAGTGTTAATGCCAATGGTGAAGTTGTCGATGCTAACGGTGATGTAGTCTCAGCCAAGGCGTTATCCGAATTCGCACAAAATCAATCTATTACGGGTCAAATTAGAGAACCTGGAAACTATGAATTGATTATTGGTGGCAGCAGTAAAGAGGGCATTTCTAAAAAGAAAACCGTTACCTTACCATTAGAAAAAAATGATTAAGTGAATACGGTAAATGCTCAACAAAATGCTTCTTATTACTAGCCTACTGTTACCATATTTACTTATCGCCAAAGTAAATACGGTTCATGCAGAAGAAGCTAATAAATTAGAGGTGTCCGGTGAGGCCAATGAAGAACACCCCATCGTTGATATGGAAACTACGATAGAGGCGTCAGGAAAGCAGAACAATACAAATGGAAACGATAAAAGATCTATCAAAATGATTGTCGGTGGACAATCTAAAGATGGCGTAGCAAAAAGCATTGATCTGCCCGTTAGTACAAAATAATTTGTTACGTTTATAAATTTTAAGCTCGTTAATAGGATTGGGAATCAGGAAATACTACTCATGATAAAAAAAATATTTATCGCTTCTCTCTTACTGTCTTTTTCACTGGCTTGCTCAGCCGCTGAAAGAATAGAACTTTATGCTGGTGAAATTAAGGTATTAAAACTAACCAATGTAGAGCGTATCGCTGTTGGTAATCCTGATGTCGTCAGCAACTCCATGCTGAACAATGGCCAGTTAGTATTAATCGCCGAAGCAGACGGCACCACCAATATTCATATCTGGTTCAGTAACGGAACTGAAAAAGATTTGACAGTACATGTGATTGGCAGAACAAATAATATTGTAATTAGAAAAATCGAGGTCGAACAACTTCTCAACGATATAGAAGGCCTTGAGATTGACCTGGTAGGCGATCGTATCGTTTTATCGGGCTTGGTCGACTTTGCTCATGAAGAAACAATCAAAGCTGTTGCTGGTGGTTACGAAGAAATCCTTATGAGTATCAATTATGCAGTTAAAACTACAGTCAGAAAAAAGCTGGAGATAGAGGATCTTTTATCCGATATTGATGGTCTACATGTCCGTATAGTTGGTAGTAACATTGTGCTTACTGGCTTGATTGATAATGGTTTTGAGAAATCGATCGAAACCGTTAAAACAGTATTTCCGGAACTCATGGATCTGACTACTCGTGGCAGTACTGATATGAGTATGCCCGATAATAAAATGGTGTTAATGAATATCAAGATTACCGAATTCAATAAAAACTATCTGGAAACTCTAGGCATCCAGTGGGACACCACTATTGCCGGGCCGGCTGCAGGATTGGCATTGAATGGTGCCACCAATAATTACTTTAGGGCCGCGGAACAACCAGCGACTTCATTCAGTGGTGATATAGGTCTTGGCAAAAGGCTGACAGGTAAAGGTTACTTTGGTCTGGTTACAGAAATCACTTCACGTATTAACTTTGGTGTAAATTCAGGTAATGCAATCATATTGGCCGAACCACGTTTGGCCGCTCGCAGTGGCGGTGAAGCCAACTTCTTATCCGGTGGTGAATTTCCTATTGAAATATCCAATATAAACGGCACAACTGTTGAGTTTAAAAAATTTGGTATTCAACTTACTGTAAAACCTGAGGTAGACAGGGACAATAACGTTAAAGCCAAGGTAACGACAGAGCTTAGCGCTATCAACAATGCCGTTGCTGTGAATGGTATACCCGGATTGAATACACGCAAGACGGAAGCCGATGTCATCTTAAGCTCTGGTGAAACGTTAGTAATGTCTGGTTTGATAAATCAGGAAGCCTCTAAAGATGAGCAGGGGATTAAATGGCTTAAAGATTTACCTATATTAGGCAGGCTTTTTAGCTCTGAAACCTTTCGTGATAATAAAAGTGAGTTAGTCATCTTTGTCACTCCTCAAGTTTTTGATGCCAGTTCCGACATTAATAAAAAGGCGAAAGAATATTTTAATCAGAAAACCAGAGATACCATCGATGCGATAGATGAGAGCTCTCTAGAAATCGTTTACTAAATCAGGAACTCCGTATGTTTGACGTTATCGTTAATAATAGTAAAGGTGAAAGACTGCAAAACTTTCACTGTCCAGTCAGTGAATGCACCATTGGTAAAGCACGAGATAATTTTGTTCAATTACGCGGTTGGAAAGTAGCTAATCATCACGCTGAAGTAACGCGCACATCGGAAGGTCTATTTATAGAAGATAAGACGGGTAAAAGCAGTATTGAAGTCAATGGCGAAGATGTAAACCACCACGGTCCTATCCGTTCTGCTGACGTTATCATCATTGCTGGCTACCATATCAAGGCGGGAATGAGTGGCGATACTAGTGGTGATATCGATGAAGATGATGACGAAGCGTTTGATGATATGAAAACCGTTTTCGGCGTTCAGCATCACTCAGTCTTGGAAGAGTCGGATGAAATTAGTAAGACGCTGATCAATCTTCAACATGATGAAAAGTTCAAATGGCGCAATAGAGTTCATGAAGAATTATTAGCCGCAATGGATCTGCGCCGCACAGATATCAGCAGCATGGATGAAGATACACTGCGCAAACATGTAGAAAAACTAATAAACGAAATTATTACTGAGATGGGCCCTAAACTTCCCAGCGATGTTGACAAAGTAATGTTAGCTGCAGATGTTTTAAATGAAGCCGTAGGACTCGGCCCATTGGAAAAATTACTCGCTGATGAGAATGTAACAGAAATCATGGTCAACAAGTTTGATGAAATATTTATTGAACAATCGGGAAAATTAACATTATCAGATATTACTTTTTCCAGTGACGACGCAGTGATGACATCTATTGAGCGCATCGTATCACCTCTAGGTAGACGCATTGATGAAAGTTCACCACTGGTGGATGCACGCTTGAAAGACGGTTCACGTGTTAATGCTATAATTCCGCCATTGGCATTGCGAGGTCCCTGCCTCACTATTCGAAAATTTGCCAAACAAAAACTACAGGCACAAGATCTGGTTAATTTTGGTGCGTTGAATCATGACATGGTCAAATTTTTAGAAACCGCTGTAAATAACCACATGAATATTCTTATTTCTGGCGGCACCGGCAGTGGTAAAACAACTTTGCTCAATGTACTGTCAAACTTTATTCCTCCTAGTGAGCGTATTATTACCGTTGAAGATGCAGCAGAATTAAAACTAACACAGCCTCACTTGGTCAGCCTCGAAGCGCGACCCGCAAATCTGGAAGGTAAAGGGGCCATTCCAATTCGCGATCTGGTTAAAAACTGTTTGCGTATGCGACCTGATAGAATTGTTGTCGGTGAGTGTCGTGGTGGTGAAACACTAGACATGTTACAAGCAATGAACACCGGACATGACGGTTCATTAACCACCGCTCACGCGAATACACCAAGAGATATGATCGCCAGACTAGAAGTCATGGTCATGATGTCTGGTCTAGACTTGCCTGTTTCAGCCATTAGAGAAATGGTAGCTTCCGCCGTTCATCTAATTGTGCAAATATCACGTTATTCAGATGGTAGTCGTCGCTTGACTAATATCACTGAAATTACTGGCGTAGAATCGGGTATAGTCTCTATGCAAGATATCTTCCGTTATCAACAAGAAGGTTTTGATGAAAATGGAAAAGTAAAAGGTCACTTTGAAGCAACTGGGGCGATACCACACTTTTATGAAGAAATGCGCCAGCGCGGACTACCTGTTGATATGTCTATCTTTTCATAGCCCATTACTGTGAACTTTCTCCTCAACCTATCAGCAACAGCCAGTTTTTATTTGAGTCTGCTGTGTGTGTTTTTAATGGTCAGTTTGATTTGGTTTGTTTTGGCAAAAAAAATCCAGATTGCGATGGAAAACTACAAGCAAACATTTACTACGACGGCCTCAAGCAATATGTCAGACATGTTTATGTCTATTGATGCCGGTCAATTGTTTGTGATAAATCTCATCGCGATTGTTATCTTGCCGTCAATAACGTGGTTTGTTACCGGGGATATAGCGACAACAGTGACCGTGTTAGCCGTTATCGTACTGTTGCCACCGTTTGTCTATCGTACGATGCGTAAGAAACGCTTAAAACGCTTTGAGGAGCAATTGCCGGATGGGCTTGCAATGATATCGGGAGCCATGCGCGCCGGAGCAAGCCTGAATATTGCGCTAGAAAGTCTGGTGAAAGAACAGCCCGCCCCTCTTTCTCAAGAATTTGAACTGTTTTTAAAGGAACAACGACTTGGCGTTGATTTTGAAGTCTCATTAAAGAGCATGTCAGAAAGAGTCCCGCTACAGGACTTTAATATGTTGGTGACAGCCTTGTTGATAAATAAAGAAGTCGGTGGCAATCTCGCCGAAACCATGGAAACCCTCGGTGATACGTTGCGCAAAAAAGCCATGATGGAAGGAAAAATTGACGGCTTAACTGCTCAGGGAAAATTACAAGGTATTGTGATGAGCGGTTTGCCTATATTTTTGGGTTTCGTGCTTAACTTTATAGAGCCTGAAGCTATGAGCAAACTCTGGACTACCACATTAGGCTGGATTGTACTGACGCTAATTATTGTAATGGAAGCTATGGCTTATTTCACAATTAGCAAGATCACCAGTATTGACGTTTAAAGAGAAAACCAATGAATAACATTTATTATAGCGGGAGCATTCTGGCATATTTTGCAGCAGCAGCGTTGTTCGTTATATTCATTGCTGTTGTCTACGGCATGATCGATAAGGAAGATCGTACCTATATGGATCCCTTATCCTGGAAGTTAAAACTACTGTGGCCGTTCATTCAGATTCTTGCCAACTTCTTCGTTGTTTTCCTGCCCTATGAAGTGCTAGAAAACACTGAAAAGAAAATCACACATTCCGGCGTCAGCTATCTCCTGACCGCTGAACAGTTTATCGCCCTGAGAATAATTTCCGCACTAATCGCCCCACTGTTTGCGTTATTCATTATGTTCTGCCTGAAAAACTTTCAACCTATCTGGCTCGTAATCACACCATTGCTCGGTTTTATGTTACCTAACATCTGGTTATCAGACGTTAGAAAGAAACGTGACAATGCAGTTATACGCACGCTACCAGTTTATCTGGACTTTATTACCATGTGTGTTGAAGGCGGACTAAATCTTCAGGGTGCATTAGGTCAAGCCATGGAAAAAGCTTCTCCGGGTCCTCTGCGAAATGAATTTGCTGTCGTGTTACGTGATTTGCGTTCTGGCTTGTCTCGCGCCGATTCACTTCGAAGAATGGCCGAACGCCTCGATATTCAGGAGATAACATCGTTTGTGAGTTCGATTGTGCAAGCGGAAAAAATGGGGGCTTCATTAGCTAATGTATTAAGGGTTCAATCTGAACAGCGCCGTGGCGAACGCTTTCAACGAGCAGAAAAACAGGCAATGGAAGCACCTGTTAAACTCGTTTTTCCGCTTGTTATGTTTATATTTCCCATCACTTTTATCATTTTATTATTTCCGATCGCGATGAAGTTCCTCGCTGAAGGGTTGTTATGATACATGGCTATCTATCAGACATAGACGACAATTGTTTATTTGAACAGGTTTCACGCACTACCCGTTTTATAGAACGACTTTGTGGTTTGTTGTTCTCTCCCCGTTTAAAAAAAAATGAGGCTTTGTTGATTGAACCTTGTTCTTCAGTTCACACTGTTGGTATGCGATACGCGATCGATGTTGTGTTTATTGATAAAGACTGGCACGTAGTAAAAACAACAAAATCACTAAAGCCATGGCGGATAGCTGCTTCTAACAAGGCATACAGAGTGCTTGAGCTTGCCAGTGACAACCTCGAATTAATTAACCTCCCATCAGGACAACAACTAAAGTGGCATAGTCATGTTGAATAAATTTATTACGCGAGTCTTTATTTTAATGGTTTTTTTATGCCTTGCCGCGTGCACACCCGCCAATACAAAAAATACAGAAGAAGAACCTAAACTTGATTTGATTGAAATCCTGGAGCAAGCAAATATCGCATATGAAAACGATGACCTTGTAACAAGTGAAAAAAACTACGGGATTTTAATCAATAAATTACCTGAAGAAGCAGAATATTGGTTCCGACTAGGGAATATCTATGTCCGGACGAATAGACCCTATGATGCAATGAGTTTATATCGAGAGGCAGTGTTACGTGATCCTCAGTTTGCCAAAGCCTGGTATAACCTGGGTATTGTACAACTAAAACAAACTGCGTTTAGCTTGAATGAAATGCTGATTTATACGGATAAACAAGACCCTCTTTATAGCAAAGCAGCCACAATGCTTGATCAGATCAAGTCCATAGTTGAAGAAAAATAGTCGGCTAAATTTATCTTCTAAAAATAATTGCACAATACGTTTTAGATTAAATATAAATGCGACAAGATAATTATTACATCGGCAAAAATAACCAAAACGCACAAGCCATGGTTGAGTTTGTCATCATAATACCAGTTCTGTTAATGCTGGTTCTGGGGATTATTCAGTTCGCATTAGTGTACAAAGCAAAAATTACTCTTAATTACGCTACATTTCAAACAGTCAGAGCAGGCACATTAAACAATGCCAGCCTGTCGGCAATGCAAACAGCATTCGCCAGTAATATGGCCCCGCTCTATGCAACGAGCTACTTTAATACTCCCCCGGTTGATCAAACAAAGTTATGCACCACAAGCTTTCTAACCACTGAGACTGCCCGCAATGCCAGAACTGGTGCGAACCGCATCATGGGTACGGGCCTACGCAATGTGTTAGATAACCCAGGCTCTGGCATGGACGATAAGTGGGGGTCTGATCAGGTATTTTGTGCCAGGAGAATTGTTCAGAGTCAAATAGATAGTGGCTTTGCCAACTTAACAGTCGTTAATCCGGCACAACCTTTCTCATTCGATAAATTTGGTATTGATGCTTATTATGCAGGCACCGACAGTATAGAAAGGATGATACCTAACGATAACCTGATGTATCGCGATGCGGACGTTATTGATGCCATCCATTCCCTACAAGATGCAAATTTATTAAAAGTACATGTCGGTTATTGTTATGAATTGTTTATCCCTTTTATAAACAGAATCGTCTGGGCTATGCAAACGAACAGCGCTGCAACAACACCTGGCGGATTTGGTCCTCCAACATCAGGGACATTTGCTGCCACCTGTCTTGCTGCGGGAGACTCAACAAATCTCGACAGAAGATTCGGCATACCTCTTTATGCCCAAGGTATTATGCGTATGCAATCACCCGCTGTGCTATGTGAAATTAATGATAATTGCTAAATGTATGTTAATTCAGCGCTGGTCAAGGTTTACATGCTTTATTACAATTAAGGCATGCCGGCCCTAACTCAGCAGTTACCCACCCATACTCCGGTGATGCAGCAGTATCTCGGCTTTAAAGCTGAACACCCTGATATGCTGCTATTCTTTCGCATGGGCGACTTCTACGAGTTGTTTTATGACGATGCCAAGAAAGCCGCACGTTTATTGAATATCACCCTGACCAAACGCGGTAAGTCTGCTGGCGAGGCAATCCCAATGGCGGGTGTACCCTATCATGCTGTAGATAACTATCTGGCAAAGCTGGTCAATCTCGGGGAATCGATCGTTATCTGTGAACAAGTAGGTGATCCCAGTCTTTCTAAAGGCCCGGTTGAGCGTAAAGTCGTACGCATCATTACACCGGGAACCATTACGGAAGATAGCTTATTAAATGAACGCGTTGCGAATGTACTACTATCGATCTATAAAACCAAACAACAATATGGTTTAGCTAGCGTCGAGCTCAGTAGCGGTCGAGTCACTATGCTTGAAGTTGATAACTCTCCCTGTCTAGAAGATATTATCGAACAATACCAGCCCGCAGAAATTTTGCTTAGTGAAGGGTTTGAAGATGGATGCCTGGATCACCTGAATAAAGCTATAACAAAACGCCCAGATTGGCATTTTAATAAGAAGACAGCCGAATCAATTATCAAACAACAATATAACATTAAAGATCTTAATGGCTTTGGCTGCCAACAAATGGACACCGCAACAAGTGCACTAGGATGTTTAATCCAATATCTCAGTGACACACAAAAAACACTGTTACCTCACTTACAAAATCCGAAAATACATACCGAAAATGGTGTTATACAGATCGATGCGATCTCACGTCGCAATCTAGAATTGGAAACGAGTCTGGCTGAAGGGAAATCGCATTCACTATTAGATGTGATCGATACCACATCAACCGTGATGGGTGGTCGTTTATTACGCCGTTGGTTACAACAGCCGATTCGTGATCATGCGCTCTTACAGCGCCGGCATGACGCCGTAGCAAAACTATTACATGATCGATTCCATAGTGACTTTCATGAAGCCATGCGTGGCATTTGTGACATTGAACGTATCATGTCGCGTGTTGCCTTAAAATCTGCAAGACCACGAGATCTAATACAACTGCGAGACAGTATTACTCTGCTCCCACAAATCAAAGATCGTCTAGCAAAAATTGATAGCCCTAGACTAAATGATTTATATCAAGATATTAGTTTGTTCCCTGAGTTACTGCAGACCTTAAATAAAGCACTAGTAGATGAACCACCGGTAATTATTCGTGACGGAGGTGTGATTGCTGGAGGTTATGACAAAGAGTTAGATCAATTAAGACAGCTCAGCAATGATGCAAGTCAGTTCTTAACTAATCTCGAAGCACAAGAAAAACAACGTACCGGTATTCAAGGTTTAAAAGTAGGCTATAACCGGGTACATGGCTATTACATAGAGATTAGCCGCCTCCATTCTGCCAATGTCCCGGACAATTATAATCGTCGTCAAACCTTAAAGGCAGTAGAACGTTTCATTACGCCAGAATTAAAAGATTTTGAAAATAAAATTCTGAGTGCAAAGGAAAAATCATTAGCACGCGAAAAACAATTGTACGATGAATTGCTAACTATCATTGCTAATCACTTATCTGAACTACAACACTGCGCGTCAGCGCTTGCTGAGTTTGATATCTACCTAAGTTTTGCGGAAGTGGCAGAAACTCTAAATTTTACTGCACCAGTGCTGACAAAAGAAAAAGGAATTCATATCGAAGCGGGACGGCACCCTGTTGTTGAACAGATTCAATCCGCACCATTCATAGCCAATGATTTGTTGCTCGATATCGACACGAGTATGCTCATCATTACTGGCCCCAATATGGGCGGTAAATCAACCTATATGCGACAGACAGCCTTGATTGTAATCCTCGCTCATATCGGCAGTTATGTCCCGGCAGCAAAGGCTATTATTGGGCCTATTGATCGCTTATTTACTCGTATAGGTGCTTCAGACGACCTCAGCAGCGGTCGTTCAACCTTTATGGTAGAAATGACAGAAACAGCTAATATCCTAAATAATGCAAGCGAGAACAGTCTTGTTTTGATGGATGAAATAGGTCGTGGTACAAGCACCTATGACGGCTTGGCATTGGCCTGGGCCTGTGCTTTGCATCTCGCAAAGATAACTCAGGCCTACACCCTGTTCGCTACACACTATTTTGAGCTGACAGCATTGCCCGAACATAACAATAATGTTGCAAATGTACACATGGACGTCGTTGAACACGGCGATGAGATAGTGTTATTACATTCTGTTCAACAAGGCCCGGCAAATCAAAGTTATGGCATACAAGTCGCTGCTCTTGCAGGCATACCCAAAACCGTTATCACGGCTGCAAAAAATCGTTTACATGAAATTGAATCACACTCCCCCATAGCTAATACTGAAAAACCACAAACTGATTTATTTAATACCGATCCAATTTTAGAAAAAATAAAAATAATTGATCCAGATTCTACTAACCCGAAACAAGCACTAGCGCTATTGTATGAATTAAAAGCAATGCTGGATCGTTAATATCAAAACAAGCATTATAAAAAATAATAAATAATCAACGCTGTTCATGTTAAACCTATATCGCTTAAAAGAGCTGACGCTATTTAATTTCTATTCTTCCCTGAGCAGCTTGAAAAGTCTGGCGTTCATCATTCCCTATTTTTTATTTTGGTACCTAGTCTTCGATAACGTTATTTTACTCGCTGTTGAATGGCTACAAAGCACACAAGGTCTTATGTTTGTGAGTTGGATCACACAAGATCAAGAGCTTGCGTTGGAATTGTTTGTCGATCGTTCTGCAAGTTTGTCGATCTACTTGCTTGTATCAATAACACTGACACCATTATTTATTTTAATTGCGGCAAACAATCAATATTCCAGTGATATGTCCAGAGGGGCATTTCGCTTTTTATTGATGCGTGCAACACGCGCCGAAATTTATTTTTCACGATTTATTGCAGTAACATTGCTAGTCTTAATCTGCATCTCTATCACTTCAGTATGGGCTTCGGTACAAGCATTGTTAAATGAGGAAGATACCTTTGAAGCCATCACTGTATTTGGCCTACAAACCTTTATTCTCGTGTTTATCTATAGCCTACCTTTTATCGCCTTTATGTCGATGGTCTCATCCTTCGCGCGTTCTGCATTCGGCTCACTGTTTTTGGGGATGATGAGCTATGCCATTCTGGTAATCATCAGTTTTTGGTTTAAATCGGATATTAGTCATGCGATCTATTTGATACCTAGTGGTCTTAAATCTTATTTAATAGATATCAACACTGAAAATATTTTGACTTCTATTTCTGCACTCTTGGCATACACCCTGTTCTATTTCGTATGCGGATGGCATATCTTCAAACGCAGGGATATATAAATGGCCCGCCATATTAAATGTGAATCATTAACAAAACGTTTCCAAGGCATTAAAGCTCTTGATGGGTTTAACCTGGAATTAGAGGTAACACAACCCACTGGAATAGTGGGCCCAAATGGAGCAGGCAAATCAACTTTGTTTGCGATTCTGTGTGGTTTTATAAGTCCCACTTCTGGCAAGGTCCGCGTTTTGGAGCACACGCCTGATGCGAGTTATATAAAAGGCAGACTCTCGTTACTGCCTCAAGATACTTCAATGTTTAAAGGTGTTGATGTAATGACTCAGCTTAAACATTACGCAAGACTGCAAAACTTCAATCACAATGAAGCTAAAAAAGAAGTTGACCATGTACTATCACTGGTACAAGCAACTGGTTTTTCAAATCAATATCCAGAAACATTAAGCTTTGGTCAACGCAAGCGAATCATGTTGGCTCAGTCCTTGATTGGCAAACCGGAATTAATATTGATGGATGAACCCACTTCAGGCCTTGATCCAGTTGCCGCAACAGAGGTAAGAAAATTACTACGTGATTTGGGCAATGAATACAGCGTCATCATTAGCTCACATAATTTATCCGAAATTGAAGATATCTGCAGCGATATCGCTATCTTGAACAAAGGCAAACTGGTAACCCATTCCAGTCTGTCTGAGCTAAAACGAAGCGGCCAATGCTTTAGCCTTATATTGGAAACACCTTGTGATATCCATTTAAGCGAATTATTAAAAGAAATAAGTGGCATAAGCAAAATAGAAAATGATAACGAGGATATGAAATCATGGATTATTCACTATGAATCAGGCTCAGCAGAACAACTGCAGATAAAGATATTATCTAAGCTCGGAGAAACAGGAATCGCTATTTCTGAGCTCAAGAAGGGAAAAGCATTAGCTGACGAAGTATCTGAAATAATAAAAAGTAATAATTAAATAACCATTTAATTAATTGAATGGTCTTTTATGCAGGGCTAGGAACGAGTATGATCCGGTTCTTTTTAAAACTCGAATTTATAGGTAAATCTAATGCCATTTATTGTTACTGAAAGCTGCATTAAATGTAAATACACCGACTGCGTCGAAGTCTGCCCGGTCGATTGCTTCCACGAAGGGCCAAATATGCTGGTCATTGATCCGGATGAATGTATCGATTGCACTCTTTGTGAACCAGAATGCCCGGTCGAAGCGATTATGGCTGATGAAGATGTGCCTGAAGAAATGCAAAATTTTATTGAATTAAATGCTGAATTATCAAAGGATTGGCCCGTCATCAATGAAATGAAACCAGCGCCAGAAGATGCCGACTCCTGGAAAGACAAGACGGGCAAACTGGAATATCTGGAACGCTAGATCAGCCGTTACACCGGGGGTAGATTCCTTCTACCCCTCAAATTTTCTCAAGATTTACCCTAATCACCCGATAATCTCTATGTAGAGACGGCTTTCCTCCGTTATGAGGTTTAATCTGCTTATGCCGGTCTCTAAAAATCTCCTTACAGAAAATATAGAGGTACCATGGCAGATAAGTTATCAAGCTGGATTAAAACCTTTAATGGTTGTGAAATCCCTGTTTTATATGCCAGTAAGCTCAGAATTCACGAGTTACAAAGGGATAAACAGGACATAACTGTCACTGTTTTGACAGAAATTGCGCGACAAGATCCGGGCTTTTCAATTTCTCTATTACGTCATGCTGGACGTTCTACAAAAAAAGAAATCACGACCCTGTCCCACGCAATATTATTGATCAGCATTCCACTAGTTATAAAAATGTTGGTTGACTTGCCTGTACTTGAAAAAGTACTCGATAAAAATACAACTGCAAAAATATTTAACGTCTATGCCCATCAATATCAAATCGCTTTTATGGCTAAAGAATGGTCTGTTATCAGGAAAGAATCTGAAAACAACGAAGTTTTTACCGCCGCTTTAAACCGCGGCTTTTTCAGGTTCCTGCTTTATGCAATTGATCCTGTCAAAGCAGACAAACTAGAAAAAATATACCTTGCACCAAGTGAGGATCACAAAACAAAAGAAGAAGCGTTACTTGGATATCAGGTTGATGAAATAGCACAGGCCATTGCGAAAAACTGGCAACTACCTGAGCTAATACGCGAAAGCTACTCCGGCAAACACCATAACCCAAAGATAACCGGAGTCCGTCTCGCCACAGAGTTTATGCACCAAATAGTTTCACGTTCTTCAATACAGTACGCTGACGAACTCATCAATCGTGCAGCAGATTACATTCGTATACCAGCGAAGCAAACTCCTGGAAAAATAAATTCGATAATTATTCATTCAATTCGTAACAGTCAACAGTATTTACCCTATCAATCTTTATTGCAGTTGATGATGAGCTACTCATCACCAATAAAAAAAATATCAAAGCTGAACGAAGTTATCTCTCCACAAAAAAATAATGCACTACCTCACTACCTCAAGTTATTACGTTCTACTAATTCAAAAAGAACAACACGGGTACTAATAGAAACTGCTGTAAACGCCATGAAAGATGGTGTTGGGTTTTCACGTGTAGTATTTATGTCTTTTGATTCAAAAGAAAAGTGTTTAAAGACGTATCGTCAAAAAATCAATAACGACCTCCCCGGCCTCAAGCACCTTAGTATTCCTCTTGAACTGAATAAGCTTTTTAATCAACTCTTGAAAAAAGAACAGACATTATACATCAACTCGAAAAACCAACATAAATACAGCCACTTACTCCCCAAACCTTTGCGCCCAATACGAACAAACGCAACTATTATAATAAAATCATTTTATGTCGATAAAAAAATTGCCGGGTGTATGTTTGTGGATCATGGCCAAACAAATAAACAACTTACGTTAAATGAATTACAAGCATTTAAAACTATTTGCGCAGAATTAAAAACAGCAATAGAGTCTACAATGTTGAAAAGGAAGGCGGCTTAATCCTCTCTATTACACTCAAGGAAAAGTAAATATGCTTTGTAGATTTCTGTTTATTATTCTGTTTTCTTTCACGCCGCTACTCTACTCCAATACAGCATTTTCTGAAGTCTACAGATGGGTCGATGATGATGGAGAAACTGTCTACGGTGATAAGCCTGGCACGGACAATGCCGAAAAAATAAAAATCAATAATGCTCCAAAAAAAGATCAGTCACATCAGGAAAGATTAAAAAAACAACAAAAACTGCTTAACGCAATACAAGAAGAGCGTGACGAGAAAATTGCTTTAAAAAAAGAAGAAAAAGAAAATAAAGAACAGCAAAAATTAAAATGTATTGAAATCGTTAAAGAATTACAGGAAATAAAAGATGTCAATTTTTTGTATGAAAAAACAGGCGACACGAACAATCCAAAATTTCTATCTGATGAAGAACGAGAACATGAAGAAGAAAAGTATGAAAAATATATTCAAAAGAACTGCTGATGAAAATATTTCTATGCAATTATCTAGTGAAAACACCTTAAACGTAAGGGGAAGGATTGAGTTCTAATGCTTTTACGGCATTAATAATGTACTGCGATGTTAGCCGCTACACAAAAACTAATCTCTATTGGGATAACGCGTATTATACAATTTTCACTTGGCGTAATGTTGTCCTGGTTATTTTGCAAACCACCATCTTAATAAGGAGATTCTAAGATCGGATTAATGTTTGCATTGCAAATGATCTCCATCCTGAAATAATAGGGCTACGTAAAAGATTAAAACGAGATACTCCAGAAATTAGTGCAATAATAGTTAAGGTTTTTTGAGAAAACATCTCAAGGACTTTACTAAACGGGTACAGAACTGGCTAAAGCATTACGTAACTGTCTAAAAAATATAAAGAAAAATAAATAATGGATTTATCAACTAAACTTGAAATCGCAAATCAATCTGATGTTGGTTTGAAGCGACCACATAATGAAGACAGTACAATAACGGATGGTCGCAATGGTATAGTCATTTTGGCTGACGGAATGGGCGGATATAAGGCGGGGGAAGTCGCTAGCGCGCTTGCAGTCACCAATATCTTGTTTGGTATCACCAATGGACTAAAAAAACTTAAAGGTGATCGAATTGATGAATCCACCGGTTTTTGCAATGAATCTTTGCTAATCCGCGACGCTATAACTCATGCAAATTCAGTAATTTATAATACAGCCAAGGCAGATCCACAATGTCAAGGTATGGGAACTACCATCGTCGTCGGCCTCTTTCATAACAATATTTTATCCATTGCACATGTGGGTGATTCGCGACTTTATCGAATAAGAAACAATGAGTTACAACAAGTCACCAAAGACCATTCCTTAATTCAAGAGTTGATTGATCGGGGTCTCTATACCCCCGAAGAGGCGCATGCCAACACACCCAAGAATCTAGTCACTCGGGCAATGGGAATTGAAGCTGATGTTGACGTTGATGTGGTTGAAGAAGCCGTTTTACCAGGTGATATTTACCTGCTTTGTTCGGATGGATTAACAGATCTAGTAAAAGATGAAGAAATTCACTTAACCCTAAGTAAATATAGTGCTAATCTTGCACAAACAGCAGATGAATTAGTGAAATTTGCGAACAAAAGAGGGGGTAAGGATAACACCTCAATAATATTGGTGCGTATCCAAGAAGAGTTTTCTTCACCCAAGGGTTTTTTAACAAAAATTAAAAATCGATTTAATAAATGAAATACGGGGATAGGAATTAGCAATGGCGAAGTTAGTTCTGAGCATGAATGGCGTCGTTCAAGGCGAATACGAACTCAATCAGGAACGATTGACCATAGGGCGTAAGCCTGACAACGACATACCAATAGATAATCTAGCGGTTAGCGGTAAACATGCCTTGGTAATAACCATACTCGATGATTCCTTTTTGGAAGATCTTGGTAGTACTAATGGCAGTTATGTTAACGGAAAACTTGTTAAAAAACATGCACTTAAAGACGGGGATGTTATCGCCATTGGAAAGCATGAGCTCAAATATGTAAACGAGCATGCAACTGCTGATGATGATGATTTTGAAAAAACCATGATCATCAAACCTGGCTCGGCCAGTGCTGCAGTTGCTGCCGCACAAGCTGCCGAAAAAGCCGTTGAATCAGCCGCACCAGCTGCTACTGCGCCACCAACTGGTGGAGGTATGCCATTAGGCCGCCTGACAGTCTTAAATGGCCCAATTGCAGGCAAAGAGCTGGAATTGACCAAGGCATTAATAACCTTAGGTAAACCAGGCACTCAAGTGGCTGTCATTTCACGTCGACCTCAGGGCTACTTCCTGACTCACATTGAGGGGAACAGTTTCCCCCTAGTCAATAGTGAAGAAATTGGTGCGAAGGCATATCAATTAAAAGATAGCGACTTGATTGAACTGGCGGGCATCAAGATGGAGTTTTCAACTGCATAACTAATTCAGAATTAATTACACTAACTACTTTTCACATTAGAGCGGGCTAATCACAGGATTAACCCGTTTTTTTATGTATTGATAATCTCAACGAAATCTACATAGAAAGCACTAAAGATTAAATCTACTGCCTCAGCAAATCCTTTAATTGCATTAGCAATATTGTGGGATGGTAATTCCACAATCTGGGCGTATTCTTTATGTAAGATTGGGGTATGCTCGGTATTAGAACTAACCTGAAGCAATAATTTCACATAAACACTTTCACTCCCTTTTTGTTGCAATCGTTCAAAGGCTTTAATTTGTCCCTTAATTATCAGCTCGCTATTCCCTTCAAATGTATTTAAAACTAAATTCGAGATGCCACTTAAGCGCAACCTTTCAGCCAAACGCTCTTGCAGTAATTTGTTCGGAGACTCAGACCAATGATGATAATGATATTGTTTTAGCTCTATCTCATCTTCGGCATAGAGGATTGCACGTTCCAGATATAAACCCTCAGCCTGAAAGGGAATAACGCTAATTGAGCCCACCCGTTTCTTATTAGAATTAACACCTTTTAATTCAGGCAGGCGATAATAATGATCGGTTGGCAAGGGTGCTTGACTAGAACAAGCCATCAAACTTAAAAGACAACACATTAAAAAACTACACCGAATGATCATCACTCAACCTCTTCAATTTGAGCCGAACCACGAATTAGCAAACCCGGGTTTTCTTTAATCTGACGCGTGAACTCATGCATATTTCTACTACTACCTTCAAGATGATGCGTAATTGCATCTACATGCGTAGACATGACCGACAAAGTCTTCTGTAGATCAGTAAGAGAAGCACTCATTTTGCCATCACTGTTTTCAAGCATGTAATTAACATCGCCAATTACATTATCAATATTGCTCAAGAGTAAATCCATTGATTTTCTCGTATCATCTATATTTGAGACTAGCTCATTCATTCCTGTTGAAGCTTTACTCATATTATTCAGGAAAGTCGTTAAGTTTTTCTGATTTTGGCTATTAAATACCTTTTGCAGGTCTTCTGATGTCTGATTCAGATTACTAATCAAAGTATCTACCTTACTCACCATATTAGTTTGTTTAACTTGGTTACTAAAATTCTCAAGTAGCGGCTTAATTGTATTCCTTGTTATATCGGTTAGTTCTGTTGACACAGACACAACCTGTTCATTTAAGTTATTCAATAGAGGTTTAATGCTACTTTGAGACAGGTCACGAAGATCTGATGCAACCTCATTTACCGTTGCAAAAATATTAGCCGCTTCTTTTCCTGTTATTTCAGAACCCGGTTCAAGCAAGATATCACTGCTTCCTTCTGCAATATCAATAGTCACAGCAGCGAGCAGCCCGGAAGCAATTATTTTGGCGATACTATCAACAGGAATAGGCCATTCTTTTTCTATTGACAACGTTAATCGGTAATTTGTTTTTCCCCCTTCTCGCATTGGCTCAATAACTTCAACCTGTCCAACTTGATAGCCTTCAAATGCCACAGGAGTCCCGTATTTAATACCTGTCACATTATTGTAGGTAACAAAATATTTTTCTACCGGACCGTTACTACCCATTATTTGATAAAGAAAGATAAAGAAGCTAAGCGTCACAAGCATGACAAAAGAGCCTACAACAAGGTAATTAATATTATCGCGTTTCATAATTTTTACTACATACCTGTTAATCGATTTAAATATTCATCTGCTTGTACTTCATCATTGCCAGGACGTCGGTTTAATAATGATTGTATTCGTTCGTTATCAGAGTTCTTAATGCTCTCTACTGTATCAGTCATCAGGATATTTCCTTGGTCAAGCACAGTAATTTTATCAGCAATTTTAAACGCACTCTCAAGTTCATGCGTTACAACGACTATTGTCATTTTCATCACATCCCTTAAGTTTAGAATCAGCTCATCCAATTCTGCTGAAACAACAGGATCTAGCCCTGCAGAAGGTTCATCAAAGAACATTAACTTGGGATCCATTACAATGGCGCGCGCAACAGCAGCACGTTTAATCATGCCCCCAGATAACTCTGCTGGCATTAATTTTTCAAACCCGCCAAGATTAACAACCTCAAGCTTCATCCTGGCCATAATCTCCATTGTTGTTTCATCCAGCTGTGTATGTTCGCGCAAGGGCAATTGAACATTCTCTCCGATCGTCATCGAACTCAATAAAGCCCCACCCTGAAAGGCAACCCCCATATTCTGTCTTAATTGATTCATTTCAAGATTGCTAATCCTGGTAATATCTTTTCCCAGTAATTTAATACTACCGCTGGTCGGAATACCAAGGCCTAGCAAATAACGAAGCAATGTACTTTTACCTGAACCACTGCCTCCCATGATGATCATTATCTCGCCTTCATTCACTGTCAGGTTAATGCCATGCAAGATCTCACGTGAACCGTAATGCGTTACTAAATCGATAACTTCAATAGCTGGGTTATTGTTATTTGTCATTTCTTACAGATTTAAAAAATAAGTAAACATCATGTCGGCAATAACAATATATGAAATAGAAAGCACGACCGAACGTGTTGTTGCCTTACCGACACCTTCAGCGCCCCCGGTAACCGAAAAACCATTGCTAACACCAACTAATGTGATAATTAATGCAAAGATAAGACTCTTGAATATACCTTGCATCACATCTGCGATCACCAAAGCTGATAATGTTCTGTCCATATAAGCATCGAAACTCAGTCCGATCTCAATACTGGTATATACCGCGCCACCTAAAAGAGCCGCCAGATCAGAAAAAAAAGTCAGCAAGGGAACCATAATCATCATGGCACACAAGGCGGGAGAAACCAGATATCTGACTGGATTGATCCCCATGACGCGTAATGCATCAATCTCTTGATTGACTTGCATCGTACCAATTTTTGCGGCTAATGATGAACCTGTTCTGCCGGCAATCAGAATGCCCGTTATTAAAGGACCAAACTCTCTGGTCACTGACAATGCTACTCCAACGACAACCTGAGACTCTGCACCAAATGTTTTCAGGTTATAGATCATTTGAATTGCTAACATGACGCCAATTGAAAATGACAAGACGAAGACAATCGGGCATGCCCCAATCCCCATTGTCATCATTTGCGAAAATATGGATGAAATTCGAACTGGCCGTTTTATAAATGGACCGGCCAATATCCAGAAAAGTGACTCAACTAGTAAAGCAGAGTAGTAACCCGCTTCTTCTATCAGTTTTACAGTTGAACGGCCTACGAGTTCTAATGAGCTTATTAATGGGTGAGTAGAGGATTCAGGCATCCTCTTTTTCGAACTCTGCCACAGTATCATGTATAGGAAAGACTTTATCCAACCGTGCTAGTTTTAAAACACTCATTGCAGCATCACTAACGCCAACCAGACCAAATTTTAAGGCCTGCTTTTTGGCTGTTTGATAACCTTCGACCAAACTAGCAACACCTGAGCTATCGATATAACTTACTTTTCCAAGGTCAATTAACAGATTATTGTTCGCTTGTAACACGTCAAGAATACTCTTGCGAGCATCGGGTGAGCAAGATAGGTCAACATCACCTTCCAGTCCAATAATCGTGTACTCTTCCTCTTCCAGTGTATTGATATTCATGCTTAATACTCACATTTTATTATTAACTTATTTTTTTTGTCATCTCAAGGTAGTTTCCATTTCCCTCCTCAAGATGTCCCCTGTCGCACTCATCCATAATTTCGTTGATGAAGTGCGTTCCCAGCCCGCCTGGTCGTAAATCATCAATATCTCTAGGCTTTACTGAATCTAAATCTATCGGGTTAGCGTAGTCCACTATCCTGAAATGAACCTTGCCATCATTATTGAGCATTTGCAGTACAATTTCACCCAATTCATTACCCTGATAGGCATGTTGAATAACATTCATACAGGCTTCATTCACTGCTATCACCAATTTATCTGATAAATCAGTACAACATCCGACGACTTCGGCTGTCCTTTTTACTAAAGCCCGCACTAGGCACAAACGTTCAGCTTTAGCGGGAAATCGAATCTCAAATAAGGTCTCTACGCTCATTTCAAACAACACTCTATAACCATCAAAGTAATATCGTCGTGCTGATGAACATTAGGATGCCTAATCTTTGCAACAATATCTTCCAGACGTTTAGACGCTGTCACTTCAGAATTATCTTCAATCAATTTTATCAAACCACCCACATCTAATAATTTCTGCTCCGCATCCAGACTTTCGGTTACACCATCTGTAAATATATATACTGAACCACCATCAAGTTTGATGGTAGACACAGGAAACTCCGTCCCTGGCAAAATACCAATAGGCGGCGCTCCAGCTTCAATTTCTTCAAACTCACCAGCGCAGTGATGAAACAGTGGTGGTTGATGCCCTGCATTTGCAAACTTAATGGTACAAGTGTTGGTGTCTATAAACCCAGATACAATAGTGATAAACATGCCATGAGACACGGTCTCACAGATTTCATCATTAACCCTGCTTAATAGCTCTCCCGGATCATCTATGCTTTTAGCAAGGTGATGCAGTAAGCTACTCGCCTTTGCCATTAACATAGCAGCATTCATTCCTTTGCCAGACACATCAGCCAGATTAAAATAAATCAAGCCATCATCACGTTTGAAAAAATCATAAAAATCACCAGACACTTCCAATGCCGGCACATTCATACCATTGACAGGAAAATTTGTGACATCAGATATATCAGGCAAAAGGTCGAGTTGTATTTCTCGAGCCAATTCAAGTTCTTTACGCATACGTTCTTGTTCAACCAAGGCATCTGCCATACGGGCATTATTAATGGCTAAAGCCGCATAAGAAGCTAATGCCATAGAGAGATGTGTATCTTGATCACCAAATAAACCGTCATTCTTCTTATTCAATAATTCCAGTGCACCAATACATTCGTTATTAACAATTAATGGCACACAAAGAATCGAACGCGTCCGAAAACCAGAACCTATATCAACCTTTTTCGCAAAATCAGGATCGCTTTGCACGTCACGAATCATCTGACTACTACGCGTCGTGACTGTTTTACCAACAATACCTTGTGTTGCAGATAAGCGTAAACCAGTTATGTCCACTGGGCCGGCACACTCAGCGCAGACCAGTTCTTGAGAGTCAGTTTCTAATAAAAATATTGATGCCGCTTCAGCATTCATATACTCCATGAACTGTTCAATTGCATTATTTAAGGTTTGTGAAATATCCAGTGTACTGGAGAAACCTTGAGAGATTTCGGCCAACAACGCGAGTTGTTCTTCAAGCGAATGTGATTCACGTTTTTCGAACAGATTGTATACGTTACGTTTCACCATCAACAAACCTTACGCAAACATTCAAGGTATTCATTATCATCCGGCAAGGCGTTATTGCGTTGTGCTTCCCACAATATTCGCCCTAGACATTCCATCATTTTATGTTCTGCATCATGTGTAGAAATAGATTTGGCCATTATTTTTTTTAAAATATTCGTAATCCCTGCCGGTCTATCAGAGTTAACTTGCTCTTTTAATGCGATATGCATGCCCATATGCAAAAAAGGATTCGTTTCATTTTGCTCCGGACTGAAGTTATTTTCCATCGAGGATTCTTCTGCTTCAAGATAATGATGGTATTCGGGATGTTCCATAATTACATCCGCTATTATCGCTTCAATCGGCTCCAATGGAAGTTTGTTTTTTTGCTTTTTCCACACCAGGTAAAAATAGTTGCGTGCTTCATTTCGGTCTTGAACAAACATATTTTCAGTTATTAATAATATTAAGGAATATTGCTGTTGCCTGGTATTTTACGCTTGTTTATCAATGTTCTGCATGCTTTTCGCGATCTTTCCACTCACATTCGTCAAATATGACACAACTCCCACATCTCGGTTTACGTGCAATACAGGTATATCGCCCATGTAATATCAACCAATGATGCGCATCTTTTTTAAATTCATCAGGAACAAACTTCATTAAACGCTGCTCAACTTGGTTTACGTTTTTTCCTGGCGCGATACCCGTACGGTTAGATACCCGAAAGATATGTGTATCAACTGCGATAGTCGGTTGACCAAAAGCTGTATTCAGTATCACGTTCGCTGTCTTACGACCTACTCCCGGCAAGCTCTCTAATGAGTCACGATCTTGCGGGACTTCACTACTAAAATTTTCTGTTATTATTTTGCAAGTCTCAATGATGTTTTTTGCCTTATTATTATAAAGCCCAATGGTTTTGATATAAGACTTAAGCTTTTGTAAACCCAATGCATAAATTGCCTCTGGGGTATTAGCAACCGCATACAATTTACTGGTGGCTTTATTCACACCCACATCTGTCGCTTGAGCAGAAAGAATAACGGCAATCAATAACTCAAATGGTGTTTGGTAAACCAATTCTGTAGTAGGAGAAGGGTTTTGTTCTCGTAATATGCTAAAAATGCGGGTTCGTTTTTCTTTATTCAAAATTTTTATTCTTTTAATTTAGTCAGTCACTTTATTGCTTTTAAAAGAATTCATTGTCGCAAACAATAAACCCAATAAAATAAAGTTGCCCGCAGGTGATTTGATTATAGAAAACATATCAATCAAACCTTTCAGAAACCCAAAAAAAACAAAGAAGATTAAAAGAGATATTCCAATACCAAAAACGTAAATCGCAACAGATTTATAGCTCTGCCCAGAAAAAACATTTTCACCAAGAGATAAAGCCAGACTATTTATTAGTAATAATGGGAAAAATAAACCTATCGAATCAAAAGTCGAATAGGCACCAGCCTGTAGCAACATTCTACCTATTAAAATTAAAGAAACACTGAAGAGAAGAACGACTACAACTCTCTGTTGAGATGGAATGAAATCACGTAATAAGTAGATAACACTGGCAGGAACAAACATCAAACAAAATGCTATAAGACCAATACTCACTCCAGCTTTATATGAAGGGATGATTAAAAAGAAAGGCGCCATCGCCAGCAAGCCCGTCTGCATTTGAGTATTGAATAATTTTTGAATGACAAAGCTCATTAAATCAACACGTTTTAGGAAAAGCTTATTCTATGTGAATTACCTCCGCTACGCACCTGCAAAATGCAGGTGGCAAATTGACTCGACCTTTTTATAATCGACTTTCTACAGGTCTTACTTATGCTGCTTCAAAACGCGATTCAATCTTCGATGTTAGTTTTTGCATATCATCACTGACTACATTCTCTGCATTCAGGGCATGCACTGAACCATCAATTGTCGTTAGCTTCGATGATGTGATATCGGCCAGGCCTGAAACCTTCTCTATCTTTCCAAGACCGCGATCCCGGTCTATTATGATTTTCCATAAGTAGCCACGAGAATCGCCGATAGTTCTAACCTCGATACCTGTATCAGCGTCATTATTTAAATGATTCATATTTTTTCCTTAATTGATACTTTGTCGATATAGAGGCTAAGCATCAATAATGAACAAGCGATAAAATATTTGTTAAATATTTATGACACCCTATGGTTTTTACTTAACTAAACCGTCATAAAACTTCATCGTTTAGTCATTTTAATTAAACCTGTTTGTCACACAGAAGAATCATAGTATCGCGCACTTAATAATTCGAGAAAATAACTATGGACACTGTTTATTCTTCAAAAAAAGTAAAAGTGAAATCTGTATTTATCTCTGATGTACACCTTGGATTTCCCGGTTGTAGCGCAAACTTTCTTCTGGATTTTTTAAGAAATGTTGAATGTGAAAAGATTTATCTTGTTGGAGACATAATCGATCTTCTCTATATGCGTAAAAAGTTGTACTGGCCACAGGAACATAATGATGTCATCCGTACCCTATTAGGGAAGGCTAAACACGGTACAGAAGTGATCTATGTGCCAGGAAATCACGATGAACTACTTCGTAGTTACAATGACACTGTATTTGGCAATATCACCATCAAGGATGAAGTAATCCACACTACCGCTGATGGTAAACGTCTCTTGGTTTTACACGGAGATCAATTCGATAACGTAGTAAAAAACTCTCGTTTAATGGCGATACTAGGTAGTAATTTGTATAACGGCCTATTAAAAGCGAATAGATTTGTTAATTATGTTCGCTTCAAATTAGGATTGCCGTACTGGTCTCTTGCCGCTGCGTTAAAGCATAAAGTTAAAGGAGCAGTAAATTATATTAGCAACTTTGAAACAGCCATTTCTCAGATGGCAAAACAAAAAAAAGTAGACGGGATGATCTGTGGCCATATCCATCGTCCAGAAATCAGGACAATAGAAAATGTGCTCTATTGCAATTGTGGTGATTGGGTCGAAAGCTGCACCTCTTTAATTGAAAACCAGGATGGCAGCCTTGAAATCCTACACTGGACTGAACAATACGAATCCATAAAACAACTTCCTGTTGCAGCATAATAAAATGAAAATAATCATTGCGACAGATGCATGGAAACCACAGATAAATGGTGTGGTAACGACCTTAGGCAAGATGGGAGATGAACTCAGCTTACTTGGTCATCAAGTCAAATACATAACACCAGAAAGCTTTAGCACATTGCCTTGCCCAAGTTACCCAAGCATCCGATTGGCTATTTGCCCAAAGAATAAAGTGTCCCGAATGCTGGATGAATTCAAACCAGATGCAGTACATATCGCAACCGAAGGGCCATTAGGCCAAGCAGCGCGAACATATTGTATTAAACTCAATATAAAATTCACTACCTCATACCATACACAATTTCCAGAATACCTTCGCTTACGCGCACCAATCCCTATTTCATGGACTTATGCATTTCTTCGTCGATTCCACGAAAAAGCAGTTTGCACAATGGTGCCGACACCATCACAACAACAGCGTCTTATCGACAGAGGCTTTTCGAATGTCGTTGTTTGGTCTCGTGGCGTAGACTTAGAGCTGTTTCGCCCCGGAACAAAAGAGGTCATTGACGCCCCAAGACCTCTCTCAATGTATATGGGCAGAGTCGCTGTTGAAAAAAACATTGAAGCTTTCCTTAAACTAGAACTCCCCGGTACAAAAATCATCGTCGGTGATGGTCCAGACCTGGCAAGCCTAAGAAAAAAATACCCCAGCGTTATGTTCACTGGTTTTAAACAGGGTGAAGAACTAGCACAATTTCTGGCAGCCGCAGATGTATTTGTTTTTCCTAGTCTTACCGACACCTTCGGTCTGGTTATGTTGGAAGCAATGGCTTGTGGCGTACCTGTAGCCGCTTTTCCCGTTACCGGACCCATAGATGTTATCGTGCCTGGCAAGACTGGAGAGTTGGATAATGACCTGAAAAAAGCAACACTTAAGGCCTTGGAGCTCAATCCCATTGACTGCATCGAATACGCCAGAAATAATTCCTGGCGAAATAGCGCTGAGACATTTTTTAATTATCTGGAACCTATTTTTCCTCAAACTAAAATTGCCTGAATTTGAGGCCATTTTTCTGCGATAATGAGCAATTCTAATTCGCATTAAATGATTCATGAAATTAGTCTCATATAAATTCAATAACACAATTTCGATAGGTGCCATCACCAATGAAGGCATTTTCCCTGCGACATCTCACTATGATGGCAAAAATGGCTTAATGCGCTTTCTAGAAGATGGGGACGCCGCTCTATTGGAGCTAGGAAATAAAATTAACGCATCATCAAATTATCTCTCTCCAGATGATGTACAACTCCTTACACCGATAACAAAACCGAATAAGTTCTTTGGTGTTAGCCTGAACTATGCCGATCACATTGAAGAAACTGGATTAGATAGACCCGAATACCCAACTTTTTTTAATAAACAAAATAGCTGTGTCATAGGTCCGGGTGATGCCATTCATAGACCTAAGGTATCTGAAAAACTCGATTACGAAGCTGAACTAGGTATTGTCATCGGCAAACGTTGTCGTCATGTGAGTCGCGAACAAACAGCATCCGTTATTGCGGCTTATACCATTGTTAACGACGTCAGCGTTCGTGACTGGCAGATGCGTTCCCATACATGGACCTTGGGAAAGTCTTTTGACACACATGGCCCCGTGGGTCCCTGCCTAGTCACAAGCGATGAAATAGGTGATCCACATAAACTTGCTATCAAGACTTGGGTTAATGAAGATCAACGACAGAATTTCAATACAGAAAACATGGTTTTTGATTGCTATTCCCTGGTTGAATACCTTTCTCAAGTGATGACTCTGGAACCAGGAGACATCATTGCGACTGGCACCAGTAGTGGTGTTGGTGTAAAAATGAAACCGCGTGGCTATATGAAGCCAGGAGACGAGGTGCGGATAGAGATTGAAAAAATAGGTGTTTTAAAAAATCCAGTCATAGAAGAGCCAGACTCATCCGGCTTTATCGCTTAGATTATTCAGCTTTGTGCGTACTCTCCTGAATCAATCTTTTCTAACAGTGCTTGCATATAATCGAAACGATTTAGTGCATTATCCATTTCCAGCAGCGATTGCTTGGCACTTATCTCAAACGGTAACAACTCGGCCAATCGATCACTGACCCAAGCCGCTTCTTCAAAGCGCTCTGGTTCATCCATCAACGGCAATTCATAACGATTGGCGATTTCCTTAAGTAAGTCAGAAAAACTCTGATAGCTGGCGGGTAGTTCCTCATCATCTTCATCCAAATAGGTGACATCGCCCATACACAGATTATCTTTTTGTATATCATAGCTCTCTACCTTGAAACGCCGTTCACCGATCACTTTAATCCCGAGCAAGCCATCATCCATCTGATCCCAATCACTAATCTTCACGTAAGTACCCATCGGGAAAAACTCTGCTAACTCCCCTGCTTCTTCCCCCTCACGTATCAAGCATATACCAAATCCGTTATTCGAACGTAAGCACTCACTTACCATGTCAAGGTAGCGTGGCTCAAATAGGCGTAGTTGTAATTCTCCTTCAGGGAATAAAACGGTATTCAATGGAAATAGCGGAATCTTCATACTCAATTACAAGACATCGACTAGCTTTTTGTGGATTCCACCGAAAGCCCCATTGCTCATGATGACAATATGATCACCCTGTTGATGTTCCTTACTTATCAGGCTAATCATCTCGTCGATATTGGTAAAGACTCGACAGCGATCACCCAGGTCGCTCATGTGTGCCGCAATGTCCCAATCGACATTGTTGGCCTGGAAAAGTAATACTAGATCCGCATCTATAAACGCATTGGCTAAAGTCTTTGCATGGACCCCCATACGCATCGTATTAGATCGTGGTTCCATTATGGCGATGAGCCGTCCCTTTCCTGCATGTTGACGCAACGCCTTGAGTGTCTTTGCGATAGCAGTGGGATGATGTGCAAAATCATCATAGACCCGAATTCCTTTGGCGTCGTAAATACACTCTAAACGACGCTTAACCGATTTAAAATCAGCTAGAGCAGCGCAAGCCTTATCTACCGATATACCAACATCATGGGCGGCGATAATAGCCGCTAAAGCATTATTAGCATTGTGCTCGCCAATCAATGACCAAGACGCCTTCCCCACGATCTCACCTTGTTTTGACACTGAAAAATGCTGATAATCGCGATCAGTGTCAGTGAGTGTCCACTCAGCATTCGAGCCAGAGAATCTCTCAACCGGGGTCCAGCAACCTGCCTCTATTACTTTTTCGACTTCGAAGTCATCTGATGGAACTATGAGCTTTGCATGTTGCGGTATAGTACGCAATAAATGATGAAATTCACGTCTTATAACTGCAATATCATGAAAGATATCGGCATGATCGAACTCAATATTGTTTATAATCAAGGTCTTTGGGTGATAATGTAAAAATTTAGAGCGTTTGTCATTAAATGCCGTGTCGTATTCATCTGCTTCGATAACAAAATAATCTGAACCTGTATACCGTGCGGATAAGCCAAAGTTTTCTGCTACACCACCAATCAAAAACCCGGGCTTTAGGCCGGAATATTCGAGAATCCAGCTCAAGATCGTCGTTGTTGTCGTTTTACCATGTGTGCCGGACACCGCTAACACATGTTTGTCCTTTAAGACTGCTTGATATAACCACTCTGGGCCAGAGACATACGGGAGTTGCCGATTCAACACACTCTCGAGAGCGCGATTACCTCGTGAAAGCGTATTACCAACAATAACCAAGTCTGGGGTTGGGTCAAGATGTTCTGGCTCATAGCCATTCATGAGTCCAATACCTAAAGCACTGAGTTGGTCACTCATAGGAGGATAGACATTTTGATCAGACCCAGTGACCTGATGACCTAAGGAACTGGCGATTTGTGCCACCCCTCCCATGAATGTGCCACAAATACCGAGAATGTGAATATGCATTAAGTTGCTTCCATTGGCATGATAGCCGCGGTAAAACTGAATATGATCCAGATGTACGAAATAGCCAATATAATTGCTGAAAACATATTAAGGTCGAGGGCATGTCGCAAAATGTGCCCCATTATCGTGATATTCCAACAGGCTAATACCGCCAAGAGCAGCAAACCCAGTGCATGCACTCCGTCAGAAACTGTCGCATCACCGCCACCGACACCAATAAATAGATATAACGGTATCGCGATAATACTGACAATCGTCCCGGTGCCAGCCAAAGCTGTGACCATCTGCACCCAGCGTTCTGATTTGCCCCTGATTTGTAATAAGGCCAGGGAAAAGATCATTATCAAAGCAACTTCTAAAATGCCTGCAAAAACGGCTTTATCAATAGGCTGTGACAATACCGCGAGTTGTATCGACAATAAACCATACACGACCAGGCAAAGTGTTAACAAATTCCTTGATGCAGGTATGTCTTGTGGCCCTTTGTTCAAACGGCAGATTTCGAAAAATGCTAAAAATAGTACTTTGCCAGAAGAAAACATCGATTTTAAATACGTCCTTAAAAATAACAGGGGGATTATAATATCCTCTTTTTAACAATCGAAGTTAAAAACAGGTTAAACCGTTTCCAGTAATTCCTCGGATAAAATATCAATAACCGTTGTATAGTTAATAGTTGATCTCATTTAATTCAATTCAAGATGCGTTGAATATAATAGTTGCAATACTGGGATACAGGCTTACTTGGCGGAAGGAAAATTGGCCTCTCTTTTTTCACGAATAGCAGCAATACCTTCCTTGGCATCATCACCTAAAAAGTTACGCATCTCTTCCTCTAATGAACTCTCAAAGATAGGCGACGCCATTTGCATCCAGCCATTAAGTGTTTTCTTGGTTCCCTTAATTGCGATCTGACTTCCCTTTGCCAGTTTATCGGCAACGGCAAAAGCCTTGGTCATCAACTCATCATGTGGCACGCACAGGCTAACCATCCCCATACGTTCAGCCTCTTCGGCATTAATAAACTCAGCTGTCATCAAATAGTATTTTGCCTTAGCCATGCCACATAATAATGGCCAAATAATGGCGGCGTGGTCACCTGCAGAAACGCCCAACTTGACATGTCCATCGGTAAACCTGCCCTTTTCAGCTGAAATAATGCTGATATCTGCAAGCATGGCAACGACTAAACCAGCACCTACCGCAACACCATTGATAGCAGAAATAATTGGCTTGTCACAATTTAAAATATTATAAACAAGGTCTGATGCTTCTTTCTGAACACTCTCAATACTTTCAGGATTGCCCGCGATTTCACTCACCCAGTCAAGATCCCCTCCCGCAGAAAAGGCACGATCACCCGCTCCCGTGATGACAGCAACCTTGGTCTTTTCATCCCCATCAACCACAGCCCATATTTTGGTCAGCTCCCAATGCAAGCGAGCGTTAGTCGCATTCATCACTTCCGGGCGATTAATCGTAATTAATAAAACACCATTCTCTTTATGCTCAAATAACAAGTGTTGAAAATCAGCATAATTCATAAAATTTCTCCAATTCATTTACCTGTTTAAAAAGATTTTGACAGCTTTTTGCCAGACTTAAATGATTATATCAACATAGATCCCAGTGCATATATCAATTAAGTCGCTAGAACTATTTTTAATAGAAAATCACGTTAACGAAGCAACTCATAGTATTTGATTTGGCCCTAGTTTAACGGAGAACTTTTTATTTAATCAAATAGGCTTTTTCCAATGAGAAACACATATCGTTATTGGGGTAAGACCACGTCTTCGGTAACTGCTCCCGGCGTTACTCTATCTCCTGCATCCATTTGGAATAGGAGTAGGATTAACACGACCCCAAAGAGACAGTAGAACAGAAAATCAAAAGGGTCAGTGTCTGAGCGATCCCCACAAATTTCACT